>ERZ1026844.34-NODE-34-length-117700-cov-80.327519_pt1 | contig 117700 bp, 92 predicted proteins | sample MGYA00380152_ERZ1026844 | MGnify/ENA primary metagenome ERZ1026844 (study PRJEB33269, sample SAMEA4719788) | human gut metagenome | biome: human-associated habitat; feature: organic feature; material: feces | place: Cameroon | collected 2013-10 ... | reverse complement strand
TAAATTATCATTTATCCACTCAGAACTGTTTCAAAGAGTCCACAAATTCTGCCTCCATTTCACCCATCTTCTCGCAGAATTCCGCATAGGAAGTGGCAGACTTGCATATTTCGATGCCGAAAATTGATAGGGTAGCCATGCTCCCTTGAAGGTGAGAGGTTTGAACTTTAGACTGTTTCTGCTCCAATGGAGCGACAAAGCCCCCTCTATCAGCTTTGAGTGCAGTCATATATGTAATGACCTAATGGACATCATTACGATCCAACTTTGAGACCTTGTCATAACTGCCAAGCCGCTTATATTTGGCATCAAGCACCATATCGTCCTTGTAAAAGTCAGGATAGCGAATGCCACTATGGTCGTCGAACAGGTAAATTCCGCCCTTATGCAACTTATTCTCGGGGTGCTTGAAACCATGATTACTCAAGATGGTTTTGACATATTCTTCCCAAAGCCACGCTCCATCAAAGAGGATTCCGCAGATTTCGTCGCTGCTTTCACCATATTTAAATTTAACCTCTTCCATTCTGAGAATCTGGAGGCAGAGCGTCTGGAGTGGGCGATACTCAGTATAATATGGGTGAACCTTTGCACGGAGATTCTTGCTGACGCCCGATGGCCAGAGGCCTGATGCTGTTCTCCACCATATTGTCGTCTATCTTGTAACGGCCGTCGGTGACGTAGAGCGACAGTTTTTTAAGGATCTTATAGGTGTAGGAGATGGCCTCCTCCATCAGAGACTTCGGAGGGCACTTGAGGATGCTTGCCTCCATCCACGTCTCGAACTTCTTGATTTCCGGATAAGCCCTTTCCTGCCGCAGGGCCTTCCTGCGCTCATGGTCGGGTTTGTTGTCTGCCGCGTCAAGAGCATCCGCTTCTGCTTCCACATCATAGAGCCGCCGGATGTAGGACAGGGCTTCAAGCGCCAGCTTCTCATTCTCAACCTTGGCCTCGAAGAACCTGCGCCTTGCGTGGGCCCAGCAGCCCAGGAGCTTCTTCCCTTCCATCCCCTCGAAGTGTTCGTACACGATGTAACCGTCGCTCTGGATGGCTCCGGTGAAGTCCTTCAGCAGACCCATGGCCACGCGGGCGCTCCTGGAGCCATGTTCATAGAAGAAGAACCTGTCTCCCGTCATCACGTTCACCACACTCCATACATATCCCTTCACCGCGCGGCGCTTTTCATTGTCTATTACCGGCAATGTGCTCTCGTCCACTTGAACATAGTCGCAGGCGACGTTGCAGCCGGCGTCTTGGATCATCGATTATTCCCTGAATGGTGTCCACAAGACGGCGCCACTCAAAGGGTGTTATCGTCGGGTCACCCTCCTGTATCCGCTCCACCAGATGCATCCTTCCGTGGTCAAGGCGTTTGTTATAGATCACAAGTCCGCCCGGCTCGTGGCGCAGCAGCTTCATCATGTTGTTGGAAGCGTTTACGAACACGAAGACATCCCCGCTGTACAGGTTCTGACGCATGTCGTTGTTCACTATCCCGCTCAGCATGTTGAAGTTCTTGCGCATGTCCGTCGGCTTCGTGTAAAGCCAGAACTTCGCTCCGTCTCCAAGACTGAACATGGCCTATACACTTTTGAGGATTGTGTACACCATCGCGGGCGGTGCCAAGGAAAATGGGTACAAGACCTCTCAATCAAAACCTGATAATGAGAAAACTATCTTATCAACACCTTCGATCCTGTCTTATGAGAGTGTTCAAGTCAAACCCACGTTTAAAGGTGGTACGATAACGAAATTTGCGCAGTGGGTTGAAGATATGATGGAGGGGTCGAACGTTTCAGGGAATGTGATTATTGAGTTCACAGTCAATGTCTATGGAGGAGTGAGAAATGTTGTTGTCAAAGGTGCCGGGAAGAAAACTAATGACAAAATTATGAACATAGTAAGGTTTTCACCAAACTGGGCACCAGGAAAAAATCGAGGGAAGGTTGTTCCTGTCAGATGTCGCACGACATTAAGCTTTGGCAATTAACACAAGTACTCTTACATTCGAGAGAAAATAGTTTCATACGCGCAAGATTGTGCGCAAAAGGTTCTATCTTGCGCGCAATCTTGCGCGTATATGATAAGTCTCTTGTTTGCGTATGCGGCTGCTGTTAAGTATGTGCCCAGTCTTTTGAGAATCTTTCAATTTGTATGGAAGGGATTTTTTGCGTGTAAACATAGGTAATTTAGGCAGAAAGAGGAAATTTATGCTATATTTGTAAGAATTAACTGAAAACCTATATGGCTCTGCTTATAGTTTATATGCTGGGGACGCTTGGTGTGTCGTTCCTTTGTTCGCTTCTGGAATCTGTGTTGATGTCGACACCGATCTCTTACATCACGATGAGGAAGGAGCAGGGGTACAGGCCGGCGGAGAAGTTCCTTAAGTTCAAATCGGATCCTGACAGGCCTCTGGCGGCTATTCTGTCCTTGAACACAATCGCAAACACGTTGGGTGCGGCTGCGGTTGGACGGCAGGCTACCATCTTGTTCGGAAGCACTTGGTTCGGTATCATCTCAGCGCTGACAACCTTGCTGGTTTTGGTGTTCTCCGAGATTGTCCCTAAGACCATCGGAACATCATATTGGAAGAATCTTATGGGTTTTGTGACATCGGTCATCTCGTTCCTGTCGGTTCTTATGTGGCCGCTTGTGATAATGGTCCGGTTGATCACCAATCTGATGACCAAGGATGAGGACGAGGCGACAGTCAGCAGGGAAGAGGTGACGGCGATGGCCAATATCGGTGCTGAGGAAGGAGTGATCGACTCCGACGAGAACAAGGTCATCCAGAACATTATGAAACTTGACAACGTCAAGGCCTGCGACGTGATGACCCCAAGGATCGTTGCGATGACGGCGCAGGAGAACATGTCCCTGAAGAATTTCTACAAGAACGAGACCTACCTCCATTTCTCAAGGATTCCGGTCTATGGGGACTCTCCTGAATATATCACCGGATATATCCTTCTGAGTGATGCGCTTGAGGGGCTTGCTGACGATGAGTTCGACAAACGTCTTGTGGAACTGAAGCGCCCGATCTCCTTCTTCACGGAGGAGGATTCCTGCGGCCACATCTGGGAGGAACTGCTCAAAAAGCACGAGCAGATCGGCCTGATTATTGATGAATATGGCTGTTTCCAGGGCATCATCACCCTTGAGGACATCATCGAGACGATTCTCGGTCTGGAGATCATCGACGAGAACGACCAGGCCACTGATATGCAGCAGTTTGCCCGCGAGCGTTGGGAACGCCGTCAGAAGCGCTTCAGAACCATAGTTTTACCTAAGGAAGAGGAAAAGTGAGTATAACTTTATAATTATGAAAACTAAATTCTTTGGCTTGATGGCGCTGGTAGCGTCCATTCTTGCCACTACAGCGTGTCAGAAGGACAATGCTGACGATGCTTGGAGACAGATTCCTGTCGAACAAATCTCGGTGGAAAGCGGTAATGCCGCGGTAACTGTCAATGATGTCACATGTTCTTATGGCGAAGTGCTGTTGGTTGCTGACAGCAAGGATGCCGGAACACTTACTTTGACCGGAATCGTGCCTGGTTATTCAGAAGTGAAAATGAAAGTGGATCTTCGCAAGAAATCCGATGACTCTTTCTCGTTTCAAGGATCGACGATAGTATCGACTCCTCCATCAGTCGCCGCCACCTTACGAAGCACAGATGACAATCCATGCTATGCGTTCAGAGTGGAAGGAACGGTGAAACTTGATGGAACAATCAGTATGGCAGTCACCACTCAGGTTCAAGGTTCCTATGCGGCTTCTTTGACGGGAAGTTGGAATGTCACCCGCAAATGTAAGGTGGATCAGACCGGTACTCCTGTCGGCGGACCGGTGCAGGTGACATGGAAGGCCGCAGGCGCGGCAGCTCCGGCGGTAGCCAAAGCCTCTGTCTACGCTAATATATTCGGTTGCCTTTTTGCGGCTGAGTTAATGGATCAGGTGACTTTTGACGAGACCGGCAACATCACCGTACGATATTGGGCAGAACCGGATCTTGGTGACGATCCTATGGCTACTTTGAAGCAATTGGCCAAGATGATCAAGCCTGACGCGGACGGCAATGTCACATTTTCCGCCCATCACACGGATTGGGAGACCTCTCCTAAGGCTAATCTGGTGTTCTGGTACGCTATGGACAACGCGTTGTTCATCGTGCCGAATGTGAGTGCCATCATTGACGCCGCTGACGCGGAGGAGACCAGAACTGACAGTGATGGAATCGACATGTCCTCAGTCATTGAAATCCTTGCCAAACTCAAAGCGCTCGGTGTTGATGTCGATGCATTGAACACGGAACTTCAGAAAGTGCTTACCAGAGGCATTGAATATAAATATACAGTTAACGGCCAGAACCTGAAAATCTATGTTGACAAGGAACTTTGCGCTCCTGTGATTGACGCTCTTCTTCCGGTTCTTCCGACCCTTGACGCTGTGCTTGAGCAACTCGCGCAGTCTCATGATCCAGAGGACATCAAGACCCTTCAGACCATTAAGAAGATAATGAATCAGATCGGACTTCAGAAGCCGTCTGACCTTGACCTTGTCTGGAAGGCCACAACTGAATTCGAGATCGCTTATAATTTCACAAAAGCGTAGAATCTGTCACGAGTCTGCTTTTGGCATGCAGTGTGATTGGTAATAAGTTTAATATCAGAGAAATAAGAAACCGTCTTTGGTCTGAATGGACCAAAGACGGTTTCTTTTCGGCTTGACAATCAGCTGGTTATTTCCCACCGACTTCTTCAAAGGAAATCGCGAACCCGCCACCTTCGACAGCCTTCTGCTTGAGGATGGTCTTGCTCTTGCATTTCATCGTGCGGATGGTATAGGCCTGTGGGTTGGTCTTGTAGTCCGCATCTGGGGCGTCTGCGTAGATAGTGGCGATGTAGGTCTTGCCTGGATCGAGGAAATCGAATCTGATCACGGACTCGTGCGCCTTCTCGCCGGTCACGTTGCCGACGAACCACTTGCCTGTGTCTTTGGCCTTGCGGGCCACGGTGATATATTCCCCTGGCTCAGCCTCCAGATAGCGGCTTTCAGACCAGTCGATGGCCACATCCTTGATGAATTTGAACGCGTCAGGGAACCGCTCGTAGTTCTCGGGAAGGTCAGCGGCCATCTGGAGCGGGGAACTCATCACCACATAGATGCCGAGCTGGTTGGCTATCGTGCAGTTAGCGTGCGAGTTGTTCTCTGGATTGATCTTGGAGATGTTCATCTCGAAGATTCCCGGGGTATAATCCATAGGACCGCCGATGAGTCTGGTGAAAGGAAGGACTGAGACGTGGAACGGCTTGGAGCCACCGAACGCCTGGTACTCTGTGCCTCTCGCGGACTCGTTGCCGATAAGGTTCGGGTACGTGCGGCAAAGACCGGTAGGACGGACAGCCTCGTGGGCGTTGACCATGATGTGGTAGTCAGCGGCCTTCCGCACTGCATACAGGTAATGGTTGACCATCCACTGGTTGTAGTGATTGTTCCCTTTCTGGATCATGTCTCCGACGTAACCTGATTTGACGGCGTCGTAGCCATGCTCCCTCATGAACTTGTAGGCGGTGTCAAGCTGACGCTCGTAGTTGCGTGGCGAAGCCGAGGTCTCATGGTGCATGATCATCTTCACGCCTTTCTCCTTTGCGTATCTTTCGATGCCTTCCACATCGAAATCAGGGTATGGGGTCACGAAATCGAACACGTCTTCCTTCATGTGTCCGTACCAGTCCTCCCATCCGATGTTCCAGCCTTCCACAAGCACGCCGTCGAATCCGTTTTCGGCGGCGAAGTCGATGTATCTCTTGACATTGGCCGTGTTCGCTCCATGCTTTCCGTTAGGCTTCACCTTTGTCAGGTCATCGGTCGTAAGGTGTACGCTGCGGAGGTCATCCGTGTAGGCCCAAGAACTCTTGCCGGTGATCATCTCCCACCAGACACCGACATACTTGCAAGGATGGATCCACGATGTGTCCTCGATCTTGCAAGGCTCGTTGAGATTTAAGGTGATGCGTGACGCGAGGATGTCACGGGCATCGTCAGAGGCAATGATTGTCCTCCACGGTGTCGTGCATGGAGTCTGCATGTAGGCTTTCTCTCCGGTTGGGGATGGCGTCAGATGCGCGTGGAACACCATGTTCTTGTCATCCAGATCCAGATGCATGGCTGGATAGTTCACAAGAGCCGCCTCATGAATATTCATGTAGATCCCGTCGTCAGTCTTGAGTTGAAGTGATGTCTGCACTCCGGTAGGGGAGAAGGAGGTCTGTGAGAGGTTGTCTGTGATGGAGGCTTCCATCAACCTGCGGATTTCGGACAGGCGGGATCTGGTGTAGTCATATTCCTGAGTGTCGTAGTCTCCGGGAATCCACCATGCCGTGTGGTCGCATGTCATGGAGAAGTCGGTCAGTTCATCACTTATCACGAAATACACCAGATTGTTTTGGTCAGGGAACTCGTACCTGAATCCGAGACCGTCGTCAAACAACCTGAATCTGACTACCATACGTCTGTCGCTTGAAGTCTGCCTCAAGGTGACGGCCAGTTCGTTATAGTGGTTTCTTATCGTGCTTTCCTCACCCCAGACAGGATTCCAGGTCTCATCTGTGGTACTTCTGGAGACATCCGCAAGCTCGAACCAGTCGAAGAGTCCACTGTCATTAAGCAGGAATCCCATGCGGCTCCAATCAACCACAACCTTGTCTTTGTAGGACAGTTTGTAACGTGGCTTGTCTCCGTCTTGAAGTCTGAACTCAAGTTTGAGGTTGCCGTTCGGAGAAATCAGGGATTCGGATTTCTCCACGGTCGGACGACCGTCATTGGCGTTTCCGGCGTATGCCGTGCCTCCAAAAGTCAGCGCTGTCGCGAAAACCACCGCGAGGGCGCGAATCAAAGTTTTTCTATTCATATTCCAAAACAATCATATTCCAATATTTCAAAGAAGGCATCGTGATGCGGACCTTGCCACTGTTCTGCGTGAAATCCAGTTTCTTGCACGCGCCTCCGTCAATGTCGGGCGAGGCCATCCAGACTGAGGAGATATTGCCTGTCACATTGATGTCGACCGATGCTTCGCTGATCTGTGCAGGCTCCGGCATTGTGCCATCCATATCCCTCCAGCTCAAAGAGTTGGCCTGAGTGAAGTTTAGGATGTGGACTACCTGACGATCGCCTACTTTTCTGCATAGGGTTATCGCTTTTCCCCTTTCAGGAGCCCAGGGCTTGATGCCAAGCTTGCCGTCAGCCGAAGTGACTTCCACGTCATTGAACTCTCCTCCGTCGCGGAGCAGGTTTTCGTAGGCCGTCATGAAATCATAGTAGGCTACCATTGCGTTCTGAAGCTCGGTTGTCATGCCGAGGCTGCTGTTGGGGAAATATTCATTGCAAAGCATGTGCTCGCCTAACTCCAGATGTGAGCCTCCAAGGGCGAACATCACCGCGTCTGTGAGGATGACACCAGGGGCGTTGAACGATCCGAGACTTCCAGCCTTACCGTAGTTCATGTAGGCGGCGAAGACTGTGCTTATGCCGTTCCCGCTGAACCGGTTGTTGTCTTCGATGTGGGTCTTGAGGTCAGTGAAGTCGGCTTCGTCCCCCCACATCTCATCGTAGGCGAAGGCCATTTTGCCTGTTCCTAAGATCCGTTCGGCTCCATAGCCGGAAACGGCGTTCATTATAAGATCCTTGGCTGGTTGCCTTGATTTCATCGCATTGATGAAGGAAGCATAGCCGGCCGGCAGGTCAACGGTGTTGCCGTCATAGTCGTACCTCGTGCCTCTATACCCCAGCTGGTCAATCTGATAACCATCGAAATCAAGCACGGAATAGACATCGTCGGTCTTTTCGCCTATATATTCCTGCCACTGTGGATTGTCAGGGTTGACAAGGAAGATTGAACTTTTGAAAGGAGCGGACAGGGCGTGCATATCCTTGTTGTTTCTGCCATTGTCGTTGAATATGTACCAGCTCTCCTTCACTCCATCCTGTGCCGCGTCGTCAAGAGCGCCGAAGCAAAGGTTGTAAAAGATGGCTTTCATTCCGTGGCTGTGGATGGCAGAGATGTAGTTCTTGAGTGTTGTCAGGGACGTGTTCCTGCTTGCGATGTCCTTGTAGGTCTCAAGAGGGTTGTCACGTGTCCCGCCCAACGGCCAATGGTGCTTCCAATGCCAGTCCTGAAATTGCACTCCGTTGATGTGATAGCGGTTAAGGTTGCCGATGATGTTGTTGACGGCGGTTTCACTCATGACATCGAAACTGGAAAGGAATCCGTAACGAGGAAATCTGGCCCAGTCGCTGGACACGTCGATTCCTACAGTTCCAAGGATTTTCTCGCCGGCCGATGTGGTTTTGTAAACCTCGGCCATGTACCCTTTGTAGTTCCCGGACGGTGCGGTCCAGCTCCATTCCGATGAATTGAGTGGTTGTTCACTGACGACTTTGCCCAGATGCATGTATCTGACATACACGTCAGCTCCGGGAGTCGCGGAGGCGGTGAATCTGATAGTCTCGCCTGGCTTGTAAGCAGCTTTGTCAGTCCTGACTGAAATCACGGTCTCCTCCCCGTCGGACGGCTTCATGAATCCAGTGTAGCCTTTCTCTTTCTGACAGGCACCCGTGAGAAGCATGGTGCCTGTCAAGATCAATTCTGTAAACATTCTGTAACGCATGGTTTCTTACGTTAGTTTTTCACGATGGTGATGGTCTCCGCCAGCTGGTTTACAGTAATTGTGTAGTTGCCGGCGTTCTCAACAATCCATTTACGGTCCACTCCGGAATCCTTATTGCTGTCCACGAACGAGATGACCTCATCGGAGACAGTGTTGAATGGCTTGTTGGCTGACGTCGGCATGAACCAGCATCCGTCCCACTCTCTCTTGAGCTCGCAGCTGATCTTCATCTCGCCTGCGGAGAGATCTCCTGTCCATGTAAGAATATATTTGTCATCACCTGCCTTGAGCCTGCATTTGTCATCGGATGCGGCGTCGTCCAGCGACCATCCGTGAGGAGCGGCGGAACCGATGAGCCAGAGCGATTCGTAAGGGACGAACTCAACGCAGTTCATGCTCTCTTTTCCAGGAGTGATGTCAAAGGCGATCTTGTAGGCCTTTCCGGTCTCCTCGTCATTTATCTTCCATTTAGGATCCGGATCAAAGCCTTTCACGAACTGCACGCCGGTGTTCTTGATGGAGGCACTCTCTTCAGAGGCCTTGTACATGTTTTCCCATGAGCCGTCGGATGTGCCGAACTTGAACTCTCCGCCGCTGGTGAACTCTGTTCCATAACGGAACACGAAAGGATTGACAGGATCCTGCGTCATCCTGACGAATGACCAGCCGGTCGGATCGCCGACAAAGTAGATTGCGTCGTATGGCGGTTTGTTGACATCCGCCTCTTCAAGTGTGAATGTCAGGTTGAGTATGTCGGCGGTGATCTTGTAGCCTCGTGCCTCCGGGATATTGAACTTGAGGTCAAGGTCATCTGACGGCTGTTCTGAGAAGTACCTAAGTGTCTTTCCCGAAGCGTCCGAGCCTTCCCTGACGTATGCCGGCCAGAACTGTCCCGAGGTGGTGATGAACTTAAGTTCTCCCTCGTTCAGCGTTCCTGTCCAAGAGAACACGCCGGTGGACGTGCGTGTCAGCTCGGTGGCGTTGTCTGCGGACCAACCGTTGGGTGCCGCTCCTCCGATCATGTAAAGTGTCGTGCTGACAGGCTCGTAAGGAGTCACTGTGAACTCCACTGACGACTCTTGGGCTAAATCGTCATATTCAGCCACGGAAGCGGTCACCCTGGCCTTGTAAGATGCCTTGACACCGCTTTGGGCACCGAAGTTCGACTTTAGGAAGTCATTCAACGCCTTTGCTGTCCAAGTCTTTGAATATGCTTTCCTTCCGAGTTCCTCCTTGTAGCCGGAGGAGTAGTCGGAGTCTTTCAGAGCCATCTCGAAAGTGTAGGTGATGGCGTTGCCTGTGCCTTTGTTGGTGCCTGTCGTCCAATTCAACGCCAAAGCTTCGCTGTCGGCTTTTTTCTCGTCGAGCTTGAGCTCCGTTCCGGAAGCGGTCATTTCAAGAATATTCCCGGCGGATGGATCGACAGTCTTGTAATCCTCTTCCGAGCAGGAGCATGCAATGCCCAGACAGAGTGCCGCGGCGGCGGTCATTATCGATTTTTTCATTGTATAATCCAGTTTATTTATTAATATCCAGGGTTTTGCTCCATCAGGTTGTTGGAGTCCATCTCCGTCAGAGGGATAGGCAGAAGCAGCCTGTCCTTGGTGGCTTTCTTGCCGATTCCGGCAAAGAAATCGAGGGCGTACTGTCCCTTGTCGAGCCGGATGATGTCAAACCATCTGTGACCCTCGAAAGCTAGTTCCATCCTGCGCTCGTGGATGATGATCTCCCTCATTTCCTCCTTTGTCTTTCCTGAAGGAATCGGGTTGAGCCCGGCACGTTTTCTTACGATGTTCAAAGGTTCCGCGGCCTCGTCCGTCTTGCCCTGCTCGTTCAGAGCCTCGGCTTTCATAAGTAGGACATCCGCGAAACGGTACACGACAAAATCCGCCGCATTCGTGTTGTATTCCGGAGAGTATGACTTGGTGACCAGAAACTTACGCACATTATAACCTGTGTTGGACCAAGATGACTTGTACTCGATTCCGTCGAAGGCCGGACATCCGTTGTAGAAGACGGTCACGTCCTTCCTGAGGTCACCCTCTTCCCATTGGCTCATGAACTCTGCGGTAGGCTGGTTCCATCCGTATGATCCTGCGACCATTCCCGAGTTTCTCGGACCCATGAAGGTGGATAGCCATGAACTTTGGTTGCTGCCACCCCAGAAGTCGTACTGGGTGCTTCCTGAATATCCTACCGTGAATAAGGCCTCTTGGCTGGTCTCGGCCTTCGCTCCGAAATTGTCCGCGAAATCATACTTGCTCAGGTCATAGCCCAAAGCCTCCACCTGTGAGCAGAGGTTCTGAACCTCGCCGTAGTGCTCGGACGGATTGTATGTCAGGTAGATGTCTGCCAGCATGGCCAATGCCGCGTCCTTGCTGGCCCGGTTGTAGTCCGCTCCTGAATACGTCCTTTTCTCGGGCAGGAGATCAATGGCGGCCTTGCAGTCGCTGATGATCTGAGCGTAACAGTCGTCAAGAGAGGCTCTTGCCGCATCTGTGGATTCGTTGGCCTTGTGCGGGGTGAGCACAAGTGGGACACCTCCGAACAGACGTGTGAGAATGTAGTAATAGTGTGCCCTGAGGAAATAAGCCTCGCCGAGCGAACGGTTCTTGATGGCATCGCTGGTCTGGTTTCCTTCTCCAAGAATGGATTCTATCGCGGTGTTGCACTGTCCTATTCCTACCCAAGGAGATCTCCAGATGTAAAGCGCGAATCCGTTGGACGCGTCAGCTGCGAAATTAGCGCATTGGACGGTCTCGATTCCATCGTCACCCCCACCGGCTCCAACCTCGGAGTTTCCGGCGATGATGTCGAGTGACCATATTCTTTGATTGTAAAGGTTTGAGGATTGCAGCGGCACGTAGCATCCGTTTGTCAAGGCGATGGCGACGGAGTCAGTGACTGAGACGGATGGGTCCACGGCGTATGACGGAAAACTGTCAAGAAATCCGGAGCAGGAAGTCATCGCCAAGCCTGCCAAACCAAGTATTGTGATCTTTAAGTTGTTCATATTCATTAGAAATTAAAGTTGAGACCGAGGCTGAAAGTACGTGACAGCGGGTAGATGTTCCAATCAATCCCGTTGATGCCGACCTCCGGATCGAAGCCGGAATAATTCGTCAGGGTCAGAGCGTTCTCGCAGGAGAGGAATATCCTCGCACTGTCAATGTTCGCTTTTTTCAGAAGAGTCTTAGGGAATGTGTAGCCTAAAGTGATGTTCTTTACCCTGAGGTAAGAGCCGTTTTCCACGAATCTGTCGGAGATTCTGGCGTTGTGGTTCGGGTCGCCATAGACAGCCCGCGGCATGCTGGTGCTGGTCCCGTAGCCGGTCCAGCGGTACTTTACGGATGCCGTCTGATTGTGCGCGCTGGCCATTCCTTCGTTGCCGATGCCCACAGCGTTGAATATCTCGTTGCCGGTTACGCCCTGAAGGAAAACAGTAAGGTCGAATCCCTTGAAATAGAAATTGTTCGTCATTGAGAACAGCCAATCGGGATTAGGGTTGCCGATGATTGTCCTGTCTTCCTCGTTGATCACGCCATCGTTGTTGAGATCTTTGAAGCGGATGTCGCCAGGTGCTGTGGAGTTCTCCTGAAAAGCATGATTGTCAACTTCTTCCTGTGTCTGGAATATCCCGTCGGCCACATAGCCATAAAACACATTGATCGGTTTGCCGTTCTTCTGCATCGTGATGTAGGCACCGCCAGTCTCGTTCTGGTAAAGCGGTGTGTCACTGTTGAGGCTTACGATCTTGTTTCTGTTCCATGTGGCTGTCAGTGATGTCTCCCATCTGAACCCGTCTCCTGTGCTGTCGAAGTTGATCGTGTTGAGGGTGAACTCGAAGCCGCTGTTGCGGACTTTGCCCGCGTTCGTGTAGGTCGTGGTTGTGTCCTCGTAGCCGGAAGTGATAGGAATCGCCGCCTTGACAAGCATGTCGGCGGTGTTCTTCAGATATGCATCGACCGACAGGTTGACACGTGACTGCCACATGGACAGGTCGAGACCGATATTGGCCTGACGCACTTCCTCCCAGTGGATTGACGGATTAGCCATGGACTTGGCCATGAGGGTGGTGACGATGTCGTCGCCGAAAATGTAAGTGCCTGTGTTGTAGGTCTGGATGTAGGCGTATGAGCCGATCTTGTCGTTTCCGGTCACGCCGTAGCCGGCGCGCAGTTTTATGTCGTTGACAAGAATATTCTTAGGGAACCAATTCTCCTTGGACAGTCTCCAGGCCGCCGAGGCTGACGGAAAGTTACCCCATCTGTGGCTTGGACCGAATCTTGAGGAACCGTCGCGGCGCATCGTGGCTGTGAGAAGGTATCTGTCGTCGTAAGAGTAATTGAGTCTGGCCATAAAGGACATCATCGCCCAGTCGCTTGACGCTCCGCCGATTGATTTGTTGACGGTTCCGTTGTCGAACTCGTGGACATTGGAGAAAAGGAATCCGGCCTTGGTGGCGTTGATCCCCGAAGCGTCGTTCCATTGTGCGGAAGTACCGGCCATCACATTGAGACTGTGCTTTCCTTTGAACGTGTGGTCGAAGGTGAAGTAATTGTCCCACAAGTATGTGAAGGCTTTGTTCGAGTCCTGGTAACGTGTTGTCTCCTCCACGGCGGAAGGCTTGTAGTCATAGGCGTACGAGATGTTGTCGTTGAACCACATCTTGGCGTCGTAGCCGAAAGTGCTTTTGAATCTCAACCACTTCGCGAATGTTATCTCCGCTGAGATGTTTCCAAGGAAGTTGTAGCCGTTGGTCTTGTTCGAGTTGGTGTAGAGGGGACCGACAGGATTCCTGACATCACCATACCAGTAGGATGTCCCCTCCGGACCGCTCCAGCTGCCGTCGGCATTCTTGACTTCCTGGGTAGGCAGGGCGTTCATCGCACTGGATATTGAATATGAACCGCTCTCCTTAACGTCTGCCGAGAATGTGATGTTGTTGGAGAACTTCAGCCATTTCAGGACTTGAGCGTCGTTGTTGTTCTGGAATGTGAACCTTCTGTAGCCGACTGTCTTGACGATTCCTTTCTGGTCAAGGAATCCTCCTGAGATGTAGTAGCGGGCTTTCTCGTTACCACCGGAATAACTTACAGTGTAGTTTTGCATCTTGCCCGTGTGAAGGATCTCGTTGATCCAGTCCGTACCCTTGCCGAGAGTCTCAGGATTGCTCCATGCCGGATTTGTGGCCAGTCCCGCGTTGCTCAACATGTCGTTGGAATAGGCTGCGAAGCCTGCGGCGTCAAGCATTTCAGGAATATATGTTACATTCTGGATCGCCCAGTTGGCGTTGACGCTGACTTTGCCGTCACCGTTGGAGCCTCTTTTGGTGGTCACCATCACGACACCGTTGGCACCGCGTGATCCGTAGATGGCCGTGGCGGACGCATCTTTCAGGACATCGATCCTGTCGATGTCCGCTGTGTTGAGCGAAGTCAGTCCCAAATCTGTCGGGACTCCGTCGATGACCACAAGCGGATCACTGTCATTGATTGTGCCCAGACCTCTGATCTTCATCGTGACATTGTCCCCAGGTTTTCCGGAGTCAAGAATATACACACCGGAGACCTTGCCTTGAAGTGCCTGTCCGACATTGGCGACAGGGGTGTCCTTGAGATCCTTGTCCGAAACGGACGCGACCGCTCCTGTCAGATCTTTCTTTTTGATTGTTCCGTAGCCCACGACAACTGCTTCGCTCAGAAATTCAGAGTCTTCCTGAAGTATGACAGTGATGTCGCCACTTTCACCCACGGTCACCTTGGTTGTCGTGTAACCCAGTGACGAAATCTCCAGTATGTCACCTTTGGCGGCTGCCAAAGTGAACGTTCCGTCCACATCGGTTATTGTCCCGACCGAACGATCGCTTGTGTTCACGACAGCGGCTCCTATTACCGGCTGCCCTGTCTTGTCGATCACCTTTCCGTTGAACGACAGTACCTGCGCTGATGCGCTGAGTCCTGTCAGAAACAGCAAAACGGCAATCGAACACAAAAGGAAGTGTGATTTGCTCATATCCTTAAAAAGTTTTAATAAATAAACGAGAACATTGCATTGGTTATTCTTCGGCAAAGAAAACCAATAACATCATCAAGACAAAGCGATGGTACTGTTTTAGTAGTTGGATAAAATTATAATTTATTGACACATCGTCAATTGAACTATATGATTCAGCCGAAAATAGTAGCCGTGTCAAGACAGCCTTCCGATGCTCATGATTTGTTTTTCGAAGTCCTCGCGGCCGGAAACAGCGGAGTTTCTCATCTTGACACGGTAGTTGTAGATCGTGGAGACGGACCTTCTTAGGAAGTGTGCGATTCTCGTGGAATCGGTGACACCAAGACGTATCAGCGCGGCCACCCGGAGCTCTGTTGTGAGGATTCCGTTCTTACCTCTCGCATCAAATCTCTTGTCTTCCTGAAGAAGGGCGTTCAGCCGTTCCACGAAGTCGGGAAACAGTGCCAGAAAAGATTCATCGAAGCGTACATAGAAGCCCTCCAGTTCCTTGTCGATGAACTCGGTGGACTTCAGGTTCTCCATCACTTCACCGAAGCCGCCTTCCTTCGCTGCCCTGCGTAGTTTGGAACGGTATCTCTCCAGACCGGCTATGTAGTCCGAGCACATGTCCAGATATATTCCCAAATATTGCTCTTTGATGTCATTGGATTCCTGGAGAAGGCTCACATACTCCTTGAGCCTCGCATTGGCGACCGCCACTTTCCGGTGGCTTCTGATCATGTATTGCACCGCGACGACGAGAGAGAGGAGCAGGGCGCTTATGACAAACAGTATGATGTAGAGTTGTGTGCGCCTGCTGTGCATCCTTATGTCGTAGGTCTCGGTGATCAGAGGCAGCATCGAGTTTATGGCCTGGGCGTTTATGCTGGCGTTAGCGGCCACGGCGTCCTTTATCGACTGGTTCACATAACGGTAGGCTCTGTTGATGTCACCTTCGCGGTACAGAAGCTCAGCAAGCTCGTAGAGTGACTTGTACTCGTTGACCGGAGTCTGGAGGTCATTGGCGGCACTTTCAGCGAGGAGAGCGATGGCCTCGGAGTTTCTTCCGCACATTCGTGATGCGATGGATGCGATGTAACTGACTATCGCTCTTTCGTGTACATCAAGCCTGCCGGAAGACCGGACCGCGAGCAGCGAGTCCAGGATCATCGTCGCGTTGCCGTTGTCGATCTCAATGTCGGACCAGACGTAGAGTTTGAAAAGGTCGTCATCGCTCAGGTTCCTGTACAGCTCATTCCTGAAAGAGTCCCGCTTCCGGATGTAGTCCGCCTTGACGAGAGGGTCATCGGACATTCTCGCCATGTTTCCATACAAATTGTTGCTGATTTGTAAATATCTCAACATCAGCTGCCTCGGCATGGATTCCGGATCCATTTCATTCATAATCTCCGAAGCTTCAAGATACATTCCGGAAAGAGCGTACCTGTCCGCGATGTCCATCTCCGCATCGATTATCCTTTCGTTGCGGGTCCGCTCCGCTCCTGCCCTTTGAGCCACGGAGAGTTTCTTTCGGGCGTAGAATATGGCCGAATCGATGTCATATTGGTAATATTCATCGAACAATCTGTCATAGATTTCATATTTCAGACTGTCTGTGGTGTCCGACCGGATTCCCGCTTTTATCGAATCTATACGTTCCCGTTTGATCCTTTCATAGATGTCCCTTTCGGCTATTGTTCTGTCAAGGGCTTCAAGCATCCTTTTGTTGTCTCCGCCTTCTGTCTTGGCGCAACTTTGCTGTATGAGCCCCATGGCCGCGACCGACCAGAACGCGGCAAGGACTTTTATAATCACGTGTCCTTTCATGCTGGTTTTATCTTACATGATGCGGAAGTTCGGCAGGGATGATCATCGAGATCTCACATAGTCCGGCGACAAATCCGTTCTCTTTCCACGCGCTTTGGAATATCATCTTGTGCACCCCGTTCTTTTCGATTGTGTACGAGTTCGTTCCACCTGTCGCCAGGAGATTACGGATGATGGCGGCGGATTTTTCATTGTGGCAGTCGAACAGATTCCTGCCGATGAGATCGCCGCGTTTCCTATACTGTTCGACCGCACGGTCATTCTGATAGACGATGACTCCGTCCTTGTCGCAGACGGTTATCGAACAATTCAACTCTTTTGCCCAGTCTGGTATCATATCTCCAAAGATTTTAGTGTTGTCTGCCGTTCCCGAAACGCCATCCAAGTCCCAGCATCAGATTGTTCGGGTCGTGGAAGTCGTGCAGTTTGTAGCCTATGTGGATGAAAAGGTCTTTGTATATGTCGGATTTCAGCGCCAAAGTCTGATAGAATCCTTTCAACTCTTTGCCTTTATAGATGACGTTGCGTCCAAAGCCTATGTTGATGGAGAAAATCGGCATGACAAATTCGGCTCTTAGGGAAAGTCCGGCTCCCAACTGCTCCGCAAGAGGTGGACGATAGAATTTTATGTTGCCATCGTCTCCTACACCGGCTACATGCTCACTGACATTAGCGCTTTCATCGTATTGGATGTCGATGGACAGGCCTGTCCTGAAAAATTTGTTCACTCTGTACAAAGGGTTTATGTTCAAGCCGATGATTCCGAATTTGCCCTCTGAGATGTGTGGCACATCGTTCCAGATGAGCCCTTTGGCTCTTCCGGCGCCGTAGAGAACCACATCGTAAGTCATCCTTTGCGCGATCCTTTTCAGCCCGGAGGCGTCACTGTCATATTCAAAAATGGTTCCGCCCGTGGGGATTTTGCGGATTTGGGTCGCCCCGAACAGCCTTGCCGCCCCGATTCTTCCACCTATGGTGTTCACACCTGCGTTAGGATAGCTCGTGTTGCCGTTTGAGAAATGTGTCATGTCGATTCCTGCCGAGATCAACCATTGCGGAGCGGGTTGCCATGTCAGCAAGAAGCCGACATTGATGTATGCGTTGAGTCTTGATCCGACCACCAGATTTTTGTCGTTTGTGAAATTCGGGTTCAAGTCCCCGTATGGGTCGTAAGGATGCCAGCCGAATGAAAGACCGAAATTCCATTCATAGTCGAAAGACAACTTTTGGGAAAGCTGCGCCAGCCTTGCGCCTTGGAATGCATAAACAGCGGCAGGCGATCCAATCTCGTCCTGGTCGAAGAATGTGTTCCATGCCAAACCAATTCCTTGGTAGGCTGTCGGGTATATCTTGCCTAAGCGGCTGTCCGCGGGAAAGGCGAATGAATATTGCAGGTGTGCGGATCCGCTTTTGTCCAGGCGCTTGCCAAGTGCGTTTTCGCCTCTGAAGAATTTGTGGGAGGGCAGTATGTACGAAGGTCGGACATTGATACCTATCCTATGTGTGACCTTCGATGAATCCGCTTTCGTATGCCCGGCGGCCGGCAGAGCAAGCGCCGTGGCGAGGAACATCCCCAAAACAGTCTTTATGAATATTCTATCGCTCATCGTTTTTCATAATAGAAAGTAAAGTGTCCGTTAGGTGACTTGCTGGTGAGAATCCCCTTTACCTGAATGATACGTCCGGTGGCGATGTTGCGGAGTGACATTGAATAATCGGCGGAGTAGGTGTCGATATACCACAGCATATTGTAGTACCATGAAAACTTTCCGGTAGGCGGAAACCTCATGACGACTTCCGTTTCGTCTTTGAGTGGATATTCAATCGTATCATAACTGTACAGGACACTGCAATGGTCATTGAAACTTAAACTTTCATTATCAAGAGCCCCGTCGGGAACCTGTACCATAAGGTCTTTCCGATGCCGCGCCAAGCCATTCTCATCTGAGAAAGAGACCTGCCTGGAGGCACCGAAGAAAACTCGTCGTGAGATTCGCAATGTGTCCGTCCCGTCGTTCTTGAAAGAGAGCGGCCCCCATCCTTTCTCATATTCAGGAAGGAGCCTTTTCACATCTCCCCAGATGATGCTTTCAAACTCATAACCCGAACAGCGTGATTGCTTGAATGTCAATGTGTCACACTCGAAGGAGTTCGAGACTTCCACGCTAATGTTCATTTCGCTGTCTGAAAAGTTCGGCAGGAAAAAAAGTTCAAGCTCACGCTCGCCGGATTTTTTGTAATACATAATGAATCCGTCGCTTGTGATTTTCCTTTTCCCATCGATACTCTCCAAGGCGGATGAACCTCCGATCCATTCGATGGTTTTTCCGTCCAGGATAACGGACGCCACGCTCCAGTCATCGGTTCCGAACCGTACCTTTATGGTGTCACCGTCTTCGCGGACAGTAAAATGGCGCGATGAAGGGTTAATCGGTTTCACGAAAGCCTCCGGATTGCACCCGCATGCAATGAATAAGAGGAATATAATGAATATTCCTCCGTACGCGCCGCCGATTCTTTGAAAAAACGCTTTCATCTTCCATTCAAGAAGTCTTGGAGTTCCTCGTAGAATCTCTGGGTAGGGAAGCCCATCACGTTGTAGAACGAGCCGTCCAATCTGGTGATGCCAACGTAGCCGATCCATTCCTGTATGCCGTAGGCACCGGCCTTGTCGAATGGTTTATAGTTGTCGATGTAGTAGTCTATCTCACTGTCGGACAAATCTTTGAAATAGACATCCGTGCTGACGGAGAAAGTCTTTTTCCCGCTTCTGTCGCGGATTGTCACGGCAGAGATCACCTGATGCTCACGGCCGGAAAGCAGTCTGAGCATCCTTACCGCGTCCGCCCTGTCTTGGGGCTTGCCAAGAATCTCGCTACCGCACAGCACCATCGTGTCGGACGTGATGAGAATCTCGTCGCTCTCCAGCTTGCGGTGGAACCCAAGGGACTTACCCTCTGACATCAGCTCAGGGATCTTAACGTGCGGAGTGTCAGGAGAATATTCCTCGACAAACGAAGTGTCCGCATCGACGGTGAATTCTATGCCAAGGCCGGCGAGCAGCTCGCGTCTTCGAGGGGAGTTGGAGGCCAGGATGATCTTCTTTCCGTGTGTGTCCATAATTCAGGGAGCTTTTAGAATTTTTTCTTGTAGGCGAGCGCGTCGAAGACCCAGCGTCCCTGCGCCTTCATGGTTTTCTCCATGTACTCGCGCACGCAGCCTTTTCCGCCCGGGCGTTCCGAGATGATGTCCGCAGCTTCCTTGACCTCCTCGACTGCATCGTTGGGGCAGACTCCAATTCCGGCTGCCCTGATGACTTCGATGTCGGGGATGTCGTCACCGAAATACATTACTTCTTCGGGCTTTAGGTTATGCCTCTTGCAGAAATCCTCAAAGTCCTCGATTTTGTTCCGTGAGCCGAGGTAGATGTCCTCGGGATTGATGCCGTTCGTACTGAACCGCGCTCTGATGCTTTGTGAGCGCCCTCCGGTGATCACGCCGACAGGGAAGCCGTTCAGACTGGCCATCCTGACGGCAAAACCGTCCTTGGCGTCGAAAGTCCTGTAAAGCTGTCCCTCAAGATCGGCGAGGATGCCACCGTCAGTCATCACGCCGTCGATGTCGAACGTGAACGCTTTGATATTCTTGAAATCTGTCATTTCAAGTTATGATTTGGCTCCGTTAGGGCCGAACTGAGGAAGGTCTCCGAGATTGAACGTGCCACCCTGCTGAGCCTGTCCGCCGCCAAGGTTGATGAGTCCGAACTGTGATTCGTACTTTGTGACATTGTCCATCAGAGCGTTGAGAAGCCTTTTGGCGTGCTCTGGAGTCATCACGATGCGGTTGCTGATGTCCGGCTTAGGCAGGCCGGGAAGGATTGTCGCGAAGTCGATGATGAACTCGCTGTGCGAATGGGTGATGATCGCAAGGTTTGAATATGTGCCCTTTGCTACTTCCGGACGGATTTCCAGACTGATTTCTTTCTTTTCTTCCATAGTATGTGTGTATTTTTGAAGCAAATTTAGTGAAAAATGTGCTATATTTGTAAACTTTGTATATTATAAGCAGTAATATGAGCGAGAAAAAAGAACTTTCCGCAAAGTACAATCCGGCGGAAGTAGAAGACAAATGGTACGCCTGGTGGACCGAGCACAAGTGCTTCCACTCTGAGCCGAATGAGAAAGAGCCTTATACGATAGTAATCCCGCCTCCTAACGTGACGGGAATCCTGCATATGGGTCACGTGCTGAACAACACGCTTAACGATGTGTTGATCCGCAAGGCCAGAATGGACGGCAAGAATGCCTGCTGGGTACCTGGTACGGACCATGCATCGATCGCAACGGAAAGCAAGGTTGTGGCCAAGCTCAAGGGTATGGGAATATCCAAGGAAGACCTTACCCGTGAGGAGTTTATGAAATATGCCTGGGAGTGGAAGGAGGAGCACGGGGGAATCATTCTCAAGCAGCTCCGCAAGCTTGGCGCTTCCTGTGACTGGGACCGCACAAGGTTCACGATGGAGCCTGAGCTTTCCGACGCCGTGATCGCCACATTCTGCTATTTCTATAAGAAAGGTATGATATATAGAGGTGTGCGTATGGTCAACTGGGATCCAGTGGCATTGACCGCCATCAGTGACGACGAGGTCATCCACAGGGACACCAAGAGCCATTTCTATCACCTTAAATATTATATCTCCGATGGCAACGGCAATCCTACGGACAAGTATCTCGTGATCGCCACGACCCGTCCTGAGACGATTATGGCCGATGCCGCCATCTGTGTCAATCCGGCCGATGAGAGACATCATTGGCTGAAAGGCAAGAAGGTGCTCATCCCGTTGATCAACAGGGAGATCCCTGTCATCGAGGACAGTTATGTGGAGATGGATTTCGGAACTGGATGCCTGAAGGTCACCCCGGCTCACGACGCTCATGACTATGAGATCGGACTTCGCCACAATCTGCCGGTTATTGACATCATCGATGACCACGGCCGCCTGAACGAGAAGGCTCAGATTCTGGTGGGCGAGGATCGTTTCGAGGCCAGAAAGAAGATTGTCAAGATGTTGGAGGAGTCCGGCAACCTTGTCAAGGTGGAGGAATATACATCTCCGGTGGGATATTCGGAAAGGACCAACGCGGTCATCGAGCCGAAGCTCTCGGCGCAGTGGTTCCTCAAGATGGAAGACCTTGCCGCAAAGGCTCTTGAGAGCGTCGAATCCGGCAAGATCAAACTTATTCCGGACAAGTACCGTAACACGTACCGTCACTGGATGGAGAACGCCCATGACTGGTGCATTTCCCGTCAGCTTTGGTGGGGACAGAGAATCCCGGCTTACTATCTTCCAGACGGGCAGATAGTTGTGGAAGAGACTCCGGAGAAGGCTCTCGCCGCGGCCCAGAAGATCAATCCGGCTTTGACAGCCGCTGATCTCAGGCAGGATGACGATGTGCTCGACACTTGGTTCTCAAGCTGGCTCTGGCCTATTTCAGTGTTCGACCCTCAGAAGCCTGGACATCCTGACCATCAGCCAAACAAGGATCTTGCTTACTATTATCCTACAAATGACCTGGTTACAGGTCCTGACATCATCTTCTTCTGGGTAGCCAGAATGATTATGGCAGGTGACGAGTTTATGAACGACATTCCGTTCAGCAACGTTTATTTCACGGGAATTGTCCGCGACAAGCTCGGCAGGAAGATGTCCAAGACTCTTGGCAACTCTCCAGACCCGCTTGACCTCATCGCCAAGTACGGAGCCGATGCCGTGAGGATCGGTATGCTGCTTTGCTCGTCAGCCGGCAACGACATATTCTATGATGAGTCACAGGTCGAGCAGGGCAGGAATTTCTGCAATAAGATCTGGAATTCTTTCCGTCTCGTTCAAGGTTGGACGATTGATGAAAAGCTTCAGCAGAGTGAGGTCAACAAATTGGCTGTAAGTTGGTTTGAGAATAAACTTGGCCAGACCATTACCGCGGTCGAAGACCATTATTCCAAGTTCAGGATCTCAGATGCCCTTATGAGCATCTACAAACTCTTCTGGGATGAATATTGCGCCTGGTACCTTGAGGCCGTGAAGCCAGCTTATGGTGAGAGCATCGACAAGGCGACGTATGACGCCACAATCATATTCTTTGAGAAATTGCTGAAGATGATTCATCCTGTGATGCCTTTCATCACGGAAGAGCTTTGGCAGTCTATGGCGGAGCGCAAGGAAGGGGAGACCATTATGTACCAGCCTACTCCTAAGGCTGGAGTTGTCGATGAAAAGATCATCGAGGAATTCGGCATAGCCCAGGAGGCGGTGAACGGGATCCGCGGAATCCGTCAGCAGAAGAACATCTCTCCTAAGGAAAGCCTTGCCTTGAAGGTGAAGGGAGATTTCCCTATGAATATGCTCCCTGTGGTCACCAAGCTTGCCAACATTTCCTCGGTCGAGAGTGTGGCTGATTTCGGTGACGCCGCCGGAGTCTCGCTGCTTGTCCGCACGGTTGAACTCTTCGTTCCGCTTGAGGGACTTGTGGATGTCGAGGAGGAGATCAAAAAGATCGAGACCGAGCTTGAGCATCAGCGTGGATTCCTTGAGTCAGTGAGGAAAAAGCTGTCCAACGAGAGCTTTGTGGCTCACGCTCCGGAGAAGGTTGTCGCTTTGGAGCGCAAGAAGGAGGCTGACAGCCTTTCCAAGATCGAAAGTTACGAAAAGGCTCTTGCCGCTTTGAGAAACAAATAGTAAAACATTTTTGTTTTAGGTACTAACAATTTTGTTATGGTATATTCTGAGACATCTTTTCCTGTCAGATACTACGAAACTGACCAGATGGGCATCGTCCATCACTCGAATTACATCCGGTACTTCGAGTGTGCGAGGAACAACCTGATGGTCGAGTGCGGTTACCCGATAGAGAAATGTGAGGAGGACGGTGTGACCATTCCGATAGTCACAGTGGAATGCCGTTACAGGTTCCCGGCTAAGATGGGAGATGTGGTCAGGGCTGTCGCAATGATCGATGAGGTGCCTATGGCGAAACTCCGTGTAAGGCAGGCGGTTTACAATCAGGACGGCACGCTTTGCGTTGAAGGCCAGGTGACCCTTGGCTTTCTCAACAAGGCTACCGGTCGTCCGACACGTTGTCCGGAGAAGCTTGTGGAAGCGATAGAGGCTCATATCAATGACAGATGATATTTGTAAAGATTATTTTAACACTTAAATAGTTTAGACTATGTTTTTTATTGTTCCTTTGGGTGTTGTTGGCCCGTGGCAGGTGGTGATTATCGCCCTTGTCATCATTCTCCTTTTCGGTGGAAAGAAGATTCCTGAGCTCATGAAAGGCCTTGGAAAAGGTGTCAAAAGCTTCAAGGACGGCATGAACGAGGTTGAGAGCCAGATCAGTGACATTGACAAGGATCTCAATTCCACAGCCAAGACTCCGGACAAAATCGAGAAGATCGAGAAGAAATAATGGCGGCTGGAGAAGCTGAGATGTCCTTCTGGGACCATCTGGAGGTGCTGAGGGGAACATTGTTCCGCTCAGTGCTTGTCATTACGCTTGTCAGTGTCGTGGTCTTTTGCTTCAAGTCGTTGGTCTTTGACGACATCATCCTGGCTCCGACAAAAAGCGACTTCTTCATCTATAAATGGCTGAGAATGGGGAATATGCAGATGTCGCTGGTGAATCTGGACATATCCGCCCAGTTCTTCGTGCATCTTCAGGTCGCGTTCGAGTTGGGCTTCATCCTGTCTTTCCCGTATGTCTGTTTCGAGATCTGGAAATTCATAGCCCCAGCTCTTTACAGGAGTGAAAAGCGTGCGGTAAGAGGGGCATTCCTTTCCGCATCGTTCCTGTTCTATCTTGGACTTGTAATCGGTTATTATCTTATCGTTCCGATCTCGCTTAACTTTTTCATGGGCTACAAGATCAGCGATGATGTGATGAACACGATCTCGCTGACTTCGTACATCTCGATGTTCACTTCAACTGTGCTGGCGTTCGGCATTGTGTTTGAATTTCCTATCGTTGTCGTGATCTTGTCTAAACTCGGGATTGTCACCAGAAACACTCTGATTAAATATCGCAGGTATGCGATAGTGGTTATACTATGCATCGCTGCCATCATAACACCCGCGGATCCGATGTCGATGTTGATCGCCGCCGCTCCTTTGCTGATTTTGTACGAGGTTTGCGTGATGTGCTGTAAACCGGCACGGCCGGAAGATGCGCTTGAAGAGATTAAGGAGGAGGCGTAAATGATTTCAATTAATGGATTGACTGTGGCCTACGGTGGCTACACACTTTTGGACAGTATAGATTTCCACATCAGTGAGAAGGACAAGATCGGTCTTGTCGGCAAAAACGGAGCGGGGAAGTCCACGATCATGAAACTGATCTGCGGGCTTCAGTCTCCGACATCCGGAAGCATCGACAAGCCGAACGATCTGCGTATCGGCTACCTGCCTCAGATCATGGAACACCACAAGGGGAGAACCGTGATGGAGGAGACATTGACCGCTTTTGACCACATCACAGAGATTCAAGCCGAACTTGACAGCGTGAACGCCCGACTGGCTGAGAGAACTGACTATGAGTCAGATGAATACCTTTCTTTGATCAACCGACTGAATGACTTGACAGACGCTATGGCTATGAGTCAGTCGGAGCCTCCGGAGGTTCTTGCCCAGAAGACGCTTTTAGGCCTTGGCTTTAAGGATGAGGATTTCGGGCGAAAGACCGAGACGTTCAGCCAAGGGTGGAATATGCGCATAGAGCTGGCGAAGATCCTGCTGTCCGAGCCGGATGTCCTGCTTCTGGACGAGCCTACGAACCATCTTGACATAGAATCAATCGAATGGCTGGAGGATTATCTTAAGAGCCATCGTGGGTCTTTGCTTCTTGTCTCGCACGACAGGAGGTTCCTCGACACCGTGACAAACCGCACGGTCGAGATCATGCTCGGTCATATTCATGACTACAAGGTTCCGTACAGCAAATACGTTGAATTACGCAAGGAAAGGCTCGCGCAGCAGATGGCGGCCTATGAGAACCAGCAGAAGATGATCGAGAAGACGGAGGATTTCATCAACCGTTTCCGCTACAAGCCTACGAAGTCAAATCAGGTACAGTCCCGCATCAAGCAGCTCGAAAAACTTGACAGAGTGGAGATTGACGAGACTGACAACGTCACGCTGACGGTTAAGTTCCCGCCGGCTCCGCGTTCCGGAGACATTGTCTTCAAAGGCAAGGATCTGACAGTCGGCTATCCTGAGAAGGTCGTCTTCAGGAACGCTGAGATAGAGGTCAGAAGGGGAGAGAAGGTCGCCTTGATCGGACGCAACGGTGAGGGTAAGACTACCCTTATGCGTGTGATAATGGGGGAGTTGCAGCCTATCAGCGGTGAGGCCAAGACCGGCTACAATGTTTCTATCGGGTATTACGCTCAGAATCAGGAGGACATCCTTGACCGTAATCTTACCGTGTGGGAGACCCTTGACAACATAGCGGTCGGAGATGTAAGGAACAAGCTTCGTGACATTCTGGCTCAGTTCCTGTTTCGTGGTGAGGACATCGACAAGAAGGTCAGCGTCCTGTCAGGCGGCGAGCGCGCAAGGCTTGGAATGGCAAAGTTTATGCTCCAGCCATACAATGTGTTGGCGCTTGACGAGCCGACCAACCATATGGACATCAAGTCCAAGGATATTCTCAAACAAGCTCTGAAGGCGTACGATGGCACGCTGATTGTGGTCTCACACGACCGTGATTTCCTTGAAGGCTTGGTTGACAAGATGTATGAGTTCCGTGACGGAAAGGTCAAGGAGCATCTTGGAAGTGTCCATGAGTTCTTGGAAGAGAGGAAGATAGAGAATCTTCAGGAATTGGAGAGGCGTTTCTCTCCCAAAGTGTCTGCGGTACCCGATGCAAAGAATGAGGTTGATTCTGTCAGAAAGGAACAGGCCCAGAAGGAATTCGAACAAAGGCGAAGTGGTTCCAAGGAAATCCGCAGGATTCGGCACAGGGTCGAATTCCTTGAGTCAGAAATCGGCAAGGTCGAGGCGAGGATGAAGGACATCGAGAAGATTCTCTCCAATCCCGGGCCTGGTGATGACATAATGGAGCTCACCAGAACCTACCTTGAGGACAAACGCGAGCTTGACCACAAGACAGCGGAGTGGGAATCCTTGATGGAAAAAATTGATGAATAGGAAAATTTAATTTATAAAGGTTATGAATATCAAATCTTTATTTATGGCGATTTCCGCCATTGCTTTAACATCTGCGGTTTCCGTCGCGCAGACCAGGACCATCGAACATGAATATTCAGAGTTTGATGCCATCTCAGTGTCGGACGGCTTCAAGGTCACCTTGGTTGAAAAGGATGGCTATAATGCCAAATTCAAAGTAAGCGATGCCCTTGAGAGTTGTCTTGAATGCTACGTTAAAGGCGGCACTCTTTACATAGGACTTGATGATAAATCAATTCCGAAAGAAGTTAAGAAATCTTTCAAAGGTAAGAATTCGGATGGTCCTGTACTTGAAGCCACTATTTATGTCTCGTCACTTAACTCAATCACTTTGAATGATGACTGTACGTTCTCATCAAGCAATAGTCTGAATTCCGGCAAATTCAAAATGGATCTATCCGGCAATTCAAGCATAGCCAATCTTAACGTGAACGCGGAGTCTGCTGTGATTTCCGTAGGCAAAAAGGCAAAGCTATCTTCTTTCAATGTGAAGGCCGGGGACAATGTGACTGTCAATGCGGACGGGAGCGCGACGGTTGTCATGGAATATTCGGCGAAAACTCTCAATGTGAATAATTCGGGTTCCGCTGACCTTGCCGTCAACGGTCAATGCGAAACGGCTTCCGTCGCTACTGACAACAGTGCCAAACTATCCCTTTCCGGCAAAGCCAACTCTTTGAAAGTCACTGGTAAAGGAGGATCTTCAAAGATTGATGCGGTCACGATGTCTGTGGATGATGTGACCGTGTCATTGGATGGTGCGGATCTTACCGTAACTCCTGGCAAAAATCTTTCGCTCGACCTCGGCAAAGGCGCAAGTGTCTGCTACTCAGGAGATCCTGTGATCAAGATCGTGAAGATCCAGAATGCGACTGTAACCCGTAAGTAATCATGTTCGTCCTGGATTCTCATTGCGACACCCCGACAATGATGATGCGGGGACGCGACATCGGAATTGACAATGAAAGGGGGCATGTCGATCTGCCGAAGCTTAAGGCCGGCGGGGTCGATGCCTCTTTCTTCGCTTTATACACATCCGCCGACCTACAGCCAGACGCGGCCACACGCTATGCTTTGGAAATGATCGGCCGGATCTACGATGCCGTTGAAGCCAATTCCGGGATCGCCTCACTTGCATTCTCGCCGGATGACGCTTTGAGGAATAAGGCTAAAGGACTCATTTCCATATTCATAGGTATGGAGAACGGGGCTCCGATCCAAAAGTCGCTCCCTTTGCTCAGGGTTTTTCATAAGCTTGGGGTACGGTACATAACCTTGACCCATAACGGTGACAATGAAATAGCGGACTCCGCCGCGCAGGGACAGCATTGGCACGGATTGAGCCCGTTCGGCAGGGAAGTGGTGGCAGAAATGAACCGCCTCGGAATGATCGTCGATGTCGCTCACGCCTCGGATGAGACATTCTACGATGTCCTTGAATATTCCCGCGCTCCGATTGTTTCCACACATTCCTGCTGTCGTGCCTTGGCTCACCACAGAAGGAATATGTCCGATGAGATGCTGCGCGCGCTTGCTGACAAAGGCGGCGTGATCCAAATCAATTTCTATCCAGTATTCCTTTCGGATGCGTTCGCCAAGACTCTGGCGGATTCCGGACTGGAGTCCAAGAGCTGGACCGAGCAGGACTGGATCAACGATCCGTTGAATCCGGAAAAGGCCGCCGCTTGGAACGCTGTGCTGGATGAGTTTGCCGCTTTGCCAAGACCTTCCTATAAGGACGTGGTGGATCACATCGACCACGCCGTTAAGGTGGCGGGTATAGACAGTGTCGGAATCGGAACCGACTTCGACGGCATCGAGGTTACTCCAGCCGGACTTGAGAACATCTCAAAAATCGGAGTGATCTTTGACGAGATGTCAAGCCGGGGCTATACCGATGATCAGATAGAGAAGGTCGCTGGCAAGAATTTCCTAAGAGTGTTCAATGACGTGACCTCTTTAACTGCCAAATAGCCTGCAAATAGCCATAATAATAGCGATAACAAAAATGTTTGCTTGGTAAACAAATTTGTTATCACTATTTATTTTCAATTATTTGAGGTCGCTGAGCATAAATAGCCTGAGTTCATCGAGCGCGGCCGCAGCGAATCTCTCAATATTCCTTTTCCTGTCGTTTTTATAGACCTTTTTGACGGTTTTCGTCCCGTTTGGGCCTGCGATTCCGATCCATACCGTGCCGACAGGATTATGCTCGTCGCCTCCAGGACCAGCCAATCCTGTGGTCGAGACAGCATACGTGCTCCCTGTCAAATTTCTGACTCCTTCAGCCATCGCTGCAGCCACTTCGGAACTTACGACTCCATATTCATTGATTGTATCCTCTGGCACTCCAAGGACTTTTTCCTTGACAGGGATGGCGTAGGAGGTGACGGAGCCGAGGTAATATTCTGAAGCTCCGGGGACGGAAGTGATCAAGGAGGAAATCTTGCCGCCGGTGCAGGATTCGGCTGCGCTGAGAGTCATCCCTGAGCCACGGAACAAGGCTCCGACTGCGTTCTCCAACGTGTCATCCTTGTAGGAATATATCTTGTCACCCAAAATCGGCCTAAGAAGCGCGAATTGCTCATCAATGCGCCTTTCCTCCTCATCCTTGTCTCCGCCGTAAATTGAAAGCCTGAGACGGACTCCTGTCAAAGGATTAGGCAGGTAGGCAAGGTGCATATCCTCCGGCAGACTGTCCTCCCAAGACTCTATTTCCTTGGAAAGCGCGGATTCCGCCATTCCGAAGACCATCAAGCACTTATGGAATATGTCCGTAAGCGCGTTGTGCTCTTTAACGTCCTTGATCACGTCCGGAATGGCTCCGACAGCCTCAAACGGAACGCCTGGCAGGGCATAGAGTGTGGCCTGATGTCCGAATCTTTCCTCCGGGAAGCGGAACACCATAATCGGAGCCGTGCCAAGGTGGTTTACAATCACTTCGCAAGTGTCCGGGACGAGCGCCTGGGCCTTGTTGATGTCCAGAACATCAAGTCCTCTTGCGTGAAGGATCGCGTGGACCATCTTGAGCTGGCCTTCATTCACCACATAACCCTTGCTTCCGGAAATCTCCGCCAAAGCCGCTTTCGTGATGTCGTCCTTGGTTGGACCAAGACCTCCGGTAGTTATGACTATCTCGTTGTGAGTGAGTTCGTTTGTTAGATTGCAGACAATCTCGTCGTGGTCATCCCCGAATGAGGTCATTCTTGTGACTTTCACGCCAATCTCCTCAAGTGCCTGGGATATATGCGAGGAATTGGTGTCCACTATCTGGCCGATCAGAATCTCGTCGCCGATAGTGCAGATCGATGCGTTTGCCATATTCAGATTCTATTTTGTCAAACTGTTGTTTTCAAGGTATTTGTTGATCTTCTTTACAATTGAAGGCCCTTCGTAAATGAAGCCGGTGTAGATCTCGATCAGACTCGCCCCGGCATCCAGCATTTCCTTGGCCTGCTCCGGCGACATTATTCCACCGACCCCCACTACAGGCAGCCTCCCGGACGTGAACTGATGAATATGCTTGACCATAGCGAGGCTTTTCTCGTACAAAGGAGCTCCGGAGAGCCCTCCGTTGCCGATTTTCTCTATTCTATCCTTGTTTGTCGTGAGCCCGTCACGGGATCTGGTCGTGTTGCCGGCCACGATTCCATCGATTCCTGATTGCATACAGTATTTCAGGATTTCGTCCAGTTCCTCTGTCGGAATGTCAGGGGAGACCTTGACCAGAATCGGCTTGTAGGCATCGTAGCATATCCTTAAATCCAGCAACGGATCGAGAATATCCGACAGGTATGACACGTCCTGAAGATTCTGCAGGCCGTGAACATTCGGGCAGGAGACATTGATCGTGAACATATCCACAAAGTCGTACATATACGAGAACGCCTTCTTGTAGTCAGCGATGGTGTCCTCGTCCGAGGCGCTGGTGCTGTTCTTCGCTATGCTCGCCGCGATAATCGTCTTTGGCGGATCCTTTTGAATATTTCTGATCGCGTTCTGGATGCCTTTGTTGTTGATCCCCATCCTGTTTATGATAGCGTTGTCCTGCGGGAGCCTGAACAATCGAGGCTTGGGATTGCCCGGCTGAGCCTCCGGAGTCAGGGAACCGATCTCGATGAACGAGAATCCGAACCACGACAGCTCGTTGTAAAACTCTCCGTTCTTGTCCAAACCGGCGGCCAGACCGACGGGCGACGGGAAATTGATCCCGAACACATTCCTTGACAGCGATGGAGTCTTGTGGCTGTAAATCAGCTTCATCAGTTTTCCTGCGAAAGGAATCCGCCGTAGAAGTCCGAGTCCTTTGAAAGTGAGATTATGCGCCGTTTCCGGTGAGAATTTGAACAAAATCGGCCTGATGAGTTGTCTGTACATATTCATTGATGTTTTTCTGCACTTGCCTTGGTTTTCCACACCAAGGTTTGTGACGACAAATTTAGACAAAATCAGCAGAACACAGAAGGGATTTCTTCTCAAACATTCCGTCAATCGATCTCCTTGAACGTTCCGTTGTCATAGAAAATCAGAATCTTTGTGATCCTTGGCGTGTCTGGTTTGGATTCGGCAGGGGAGACTTGCTCTGTTTGAGGCTTATTATCAATAGTTTCCGGCTCTTCTGGAAACAAATCTGGCTCTTGAGAATCGAATAATCGGCCGCTGTCCTTGCCTGTGGTGGACAATCGCGGCTCCTCGGAGAGTTGTGGCGCTTGAGGGGAATTCTGACTCTTGTACATTTTACCCTTTCCTGCGATCAGCCAATCAAGATTCAGGTCGGGATAGTTTTGAGCCATACTTTGTATGAAATCAAACCCCGGCTTGTTCCTTCCCGCAAGAATATGTGATATGCTGGCCTTGGCCACACCTAATCTTTCCGCAAGCTGCGACTGTGTGATATTCTCGGCATCCAAAAACCGCTGCAATCTATTGTTCATTACAAAAGTGATTTGTTTACAAAAATAACATAATAAGTTGTAAAAATCAACTAAAAGATAATTGTTACAAAAGTGAAATGGAATACATATAATACGTAACTTAACTAGAAATAAATTTCAATGAGTGAATATAATTAATTGATAAATAATATAAATACTCTTGTATTTATATGGAGAATTACTGTAAACTAACGATTAAATCCCGAATTTACACTCAATACCTATATGTGAATTTTATTAAAATTCAATAAATAATCTGATAATCAATATATTGCAGACAATAACCTATGTTGATTAGTATCCCTTATTGCACAAAAGTAATTTGTTTCACCCTTGCCGGCTATATTTACAAAAGTAAATTACACTTTAAGTTTTGTAAACCCGTTTTGACTGTTAAAATGTTTAGAAATGTGACTTCTCCGAGAATTTGATATTTCTTATACTTAGGTTAACTTTGTATGGAATTTTAAAATCTCAACGAGATGATACCTTCTATAAAAATTGAGGATTACAACTACCCACTTCCTGACGAGCGGATTGCGAAATATCCGCTTGCGGAGCGGGATGCCTCAAAGCTTCTGCGCTATGAGAACGGCGATGTCTGCGAGTACATATTCAAGGATATTCCCTCTCTCTTGCCTTCCGGCTCTCTTATGATATTCAATGACACCAAGGTTGTGCCAGCCAGGCTTCATTTTCAGCGTCAGACTGGTGCGCACATCGAGATCTTCTGCCTTGAGCCTGTCAATCCTCCTGAATATAACACCGCTTTCGCCGCGACGGAGCGTTGTCGTTGGAAATGTGTGATCGGGAATGCTAAGCGCTGGAAGAATGACGTTCTTTCCTTGTATAATCCGGATAGTGATGAGGCTATTTCCGCGATGGGATTGAAGGCCAGCCTTGTCGAGCGTAACGGTGAGACCGGTATTGTGGAGTTTTTCTGGGATGGCGGGATCCCTTTCTCCAGAGTGCTGGAACTGTGCGGCACAGTCCCGATTCCTCCGTATCTCAATCGTGAGACAGAATCGATTGACACAGAGCGCTATCAGACCCTGTATGCTCATATCCGCGGCTCCGTGGCAGCTCCTACGGCCGGACTGCATTTCACGCAGTCTGTATTGGACAATATCGCCGCCAAGGGCATTGACTGTGAGAATGTCTGCCTTCACGTCGGAGCCGGCACTTTCCTTCCGGTCAAGAGTTCGGATGTGGCTGATCATCCGATGCACAGGGAGCCGTTTGTGGTCACTCTTGACCTTCTCAAGCGCATAAAGGCCAATAAAGGCAAGCTGATTGCGGTCGGTACGACTTCCGTACGTACTCTGGAATCATTGTACTATGTCGGTGTAAGCTGCATCGAGAAAGGCAAGCCGGAGGATGTGGGCCAGTGGGCTCCTTATGAGCGTGAATATTCATATTCATTGGAAGAGTCGTTGGACGCCATAATCTCTTATTTGGAGAACAACGGGCTGAATGAGCTTATGGTTGGCACAAGAATCATCATTGTGCCGGGCTTCCGTTTCAGGCTTGTCGATCTTTTGATAACAAATTTCCACCAACCGGAAAGCACTCTGATTCTGCTGATTTCAGCGTTTGTAGGCGGTGACTGGAAGACCATCTATGACTATGCTCTCGGGCACGGCTTCAGGTTCCTCAGCTACGGCGACAGCTCGCTTCTTTTCCGCCGTACTTCTTAAGTCCTTTGTGGATTGATGGTTACAAGCCTTTGCGAATGTTAAGTAAATTGCTTACATTTGCAAATATTACTAACGATGATTTATTATGGCTGATTCATCTGAATTCGAAAGCATCTGTCCTTACAACGATGCTGAGGCGGTCGAGGCCTTGAACAAGGTCGCGAATCATCCCGCTGTGCTGGCTATTTCCGAATATCTTTTCCCTGACGAGCCGATCTTTTTCCTTCGGAACGCATTGAAGAGTGTGCATAATATCGATGAGTTCCAGGAAATTGTGATGAACAAGGCTGTGTCCTGGGTTATGGATAACACAATCCACAACTTCTCCTATGACGGCATCAGTTATATCAAGGAGATCAAAGGAAAATTCCTTGCGATGTCCAATCACAGGGACATCATCCTTGATCCGGCCATCACCCAACAGGTGCTTTTCAGGAACGGCATCCCGATGACGGAGATCTGTGTCGGTGACAACCTCATCAAGCAGAGCAAGACCGTTGAATATCTGCTCCGTTCCAACAGGATGATCCGGGTGATCCGCGGGATTTCGGCAAGGGAACTCTATCTGTCCTCGCAGATTCTGTCTAAATACATCCGTCAAACCATCACTTCCGGTAAATCTTCTATCTGGTTGGCACAGAGGCAGGGCCGCACAAAAGACGGAATCGACACTACGGAGCAGGGCCTGCTGAAGATGTTGGATATGAGCGGCACGAAATCGTTCAAAGAGAATTTTTCCGAGCTGAACATCGTTCCTCTCAGCATCTCTTATGAATATGAGCCATGCGATGTCCGCAAGGCTCGTGAGATCTTGATTTCCAGGACTCAGAAATATGTCAAGACGCGCACCGAGGATATGCACAGTATTGTTATGGGTATCCGCCAGCAGAAGGGTGACGTGCATCTCAACTTCGGTCTGCCGATAACTCCTGACGAGATCGAGTTGGCTTCGCATTGCGACAAGAATGACCGTTATCAGGCCATCAGACACGCTGTTGACAAGAGGATCATCGCCGGCTATCAGCTTTGGAAGACTAACTACATCGCTTATGACCTTGTAAATCATAGTTATAAGTATGCGGAGCTTTATACTCCGGAGGATGTTGAGAAGTTTACGGAATATACTGAGCATCGGTTGGATAAGGTCGAGCGTCGTCTCAACCGTGCCGAACTTCGTGACATCTTCCTTCGCATCTATTCCAATCCGGTTGAGTCTAAGGAGCGTCTTGTTTCTGGTGAGCCGCTTCGCCAGGAATAACTTCGGCGCTGGGCCGCCTGTTGTTCGACAGTAGCTCAACCATCGGTGTGCTCATTGGTCGCTGAGCCTGTCGAAGCGACTCTGTTGCAAAAATTAGCGCATCAATCCCTTCAAGATAGGGCGTTCAAAAATAGAAAATTCCCAAATTTTGCACGTTACCAAAATTTGGGAGTTTTTATTTTCTGAATGCGGTGCGTTTGGTGTTCAATATGTGATTTGTTTGATATTTGATTGTTTTGTAGCATTAAAAACAAAATAGTTATTTATGTAAACATTTTTGTTATGTGTCTCATTCATGTTTTGATAAAGCCTTTAAAGCAGCAGAAAAACTGAATTTCAAATTTTGGTAACGTGCAAAATTTGAAATTCAGTTTTTTGCTGCCTCCATCGAGGCGAAATATCTCACGAATTAAAACAGCCGATCCACACTGGCGATGACCTCCTCTGCGGAAAGCTCTGTGCTGAGGATCAGATCTGGCTTCTTCAGCTCAAAGCCTTTGCTTGTGGCGTTAAGCATTCCGGCACCTGTGATATTCAGCATAACGGTCTCGTCTTTTTTGACTGTACCCTCGTCAAGAGCTTTCCTCAAAGCTGCCACAGCGGAAGCGGCGGCCGGGAATATGTCGTAGCCCTCTTTGTTGAAGAACTGGAGCATCCAATAGACAATGTCATCGTTGGTGACCTTGAAGAAGTCGCCGTTGGACTCCTTGAGTGTGTCAAACAGGCCTCCGGCAAGGCTGTACGGCGGCTTTCTGTTGGAAAGAACCTTCGCGAGGATCACCTCGGCGCTCTTTCTGGACTCTTCCGGAGTGATCGGCACAAGGTCTCTTGATCCGGCTTTCCATGAATCGTACATAAGGGTGAAAGGAGCGTTCTGAGCGCAGTAAACCCTCATCTTGTTCTCGCCGAAACGACCGTCCTTGGCAAGCCTGCATGCGTTTTCCCAAGCGGCGATCGCGCCGGTTCCGCTGCCGACTGCCTGAAAATATGCGTCAGGAATACGTCCGATGGTCTCTACGGCACTTAGCAGGGTAGTTCCCATTCCGTCCCTTCTGGCAATGTTCTTCGCACCGCCTTCGGCCAGATAACGGGAATCCTTGCAAAGCTTCTCTCCAAGGGCGATGGCATCGTAGTAGTCTGTTCCGTTTGGGGTTGCGATGACCTTCACGCAAGGTTTGAGCCTTTTCAGGAACCACAGGTCGCTGATGTTGTCGTTAGGAATGCAGATCACGATCGGAATGTCGTTGTCGGAGCAGACACGAGCGAAAGCCCTGGCCGTGTTGCCGGCGGACTGCACCACAAGGATGTGCTTGTCGTTTTTCGGCAGCCTTGCGCAGACAGAGAACGCCTCGGTCTCCTTGAAAGAGCAGGTCTCCATCTTGGCACCACGCTTTGGAACGTAGCCGGACAGGGTAATGTACAGGTTCTCCATCCCGAGAAGCTCGGCGAGTCCCTTGCTCCTGTAGGTAACAGGAGCGTGTGAATTTTTCAGCGTTCTGTTGATCGGAAGCCATTCGGCGTATCTGTAAAGCCCTTTGAGGTCGTCACGTGGAGTAAACTTCTCATTCTCATACACGGCCCTTACCAGTGATGGCGCGGAAGCCTCCGGATCAGCCAATGTCCAACCGGCATCCTGGAATATTCTCCCGGAACCGACGTTCACAAGCTGGTAATTTGTTGGTTTGAATTTCATCGTTATTGTGTGTTAATATATTCATTACAGATTTATCAGCAGCCATGTCATATACCCGGCGAAGCAAGCGAGCAGTATGCTCCCTTCGACTCTGTCCAGCTTCCGGCCTTTGCGTGTGAACGCGCTTACCCAGATCAGCAAGGCCCCGAGCAGTAATATTCCGAGATCGACGAATGTCATTCCTGAGAATGACAGACCTGACGGGGAGCCGGGCTGCGGCTTGTAGGCGGCAGCGGAAACGCCCAGAATCATGAGGATATTGCCGATGTTCGAGCCAAGGATATTCCCGAGAGCCAGCTGCCCTTTCTTCTTTGCCGCCGCCACCACACAGGTGACGAGTTCCGGCATCGAAGTACCGCCCGCGAGGATGGTTACCGCGATGAACTTGTCGCTGATGTTCAGCATCCTGGCTATATTTGTAGCGCTGTCCACGAACTTGTCGCCTCCGAAAATCAAAGCCGCCAATCCTCCCAGGACCATCAGGATAGCCACCCATAATTTTCCGCTTTCAGGCTCCGCTGAATCCTTGGTCTCTTCAGCCTTCCCGGACTTGAAGGACCAGTACATATAAGCGGCGAAAAGTATAAGGAAAATAACGCCGTCCAATCTTGACAACGTGTTGTCGTTGCCTATCCCAAACAGCGTGAAGTGCATTCCGAATATGATCAGGAGAACTGTGGTGATGATGTTGAGCGGGATATCGGTCTTGACATTGTCACGTGTCATTGAGATCGGCCTTATAAGCGCGGTGAAGCCGAGTATGAAAAGTGTGTTGAATATGTTAGAACCTACTATGTTACCTATCGCAATGTCGGCGTTGCCTTTCAAGGCTCCTGTCAGGCTGACTACAAGTTCCGGTGTCGATGTCCCGATGCCGACTATAGTCAAACCTATCACGAATTCACTCAACCCGGCTTTCCTTGCGATAGTTGATGAGCCGTCCACAAGCCAGTCAGCGCCAAGCACGACCAGTGCAAGCCCGGCGAGCAGAATAAGGATCTCAGTTACCATTATTTTTTATATTAACGTGACACAAATTTAGTGAAAAAATAGTAAACTGTATTACTTTTTTGTGTAGTACTTTGGCCAGCAGGCTTCAAGATAGGCTTTCAGCCTGTCTTCCTGAGGGTTAGGCGCCGGCTCGTAGAATACTGTGCCTTCAAGGCCTGTCGGCATAAATTCCAGATCCGCGAAATGACCGGGATAGTCATGGGCATATTTATAACCGTCCGCATATCCAAGTTCCTCCATAAGTTTGGTCGGTGCGTTTCGCAGGTATAGCGGCACGGGTGCCGCCTGGTCTTTGTTTGCTGTTTCAATAGCTTTGTTTATCGCAAGATACGCAGCGTTACTTTTAGGAGAACTTGCAAGGTAGATTGTGGTTTCGGAAAGCGGGATTCTGGCTTCCGGCATACCGATCTGATGGACAATCTGGAAGCACGAGTTCGCAAGCAGCATCGCGTTCGGGTTGGCAAGTCCGACATCCTCGGCGGCCGAGATGCAGAGTCTTCTTGCGATAAACAACGGATCCTCTCCGCCGTTCAGCATCCTTGCCAGATAATAGACAGCGGCGTTCGGGTCAGAGCCTCTGATTGATTTGATGAACGCCGAGATGATGTCGTAGTGCATCTCGCCATCCTTGTCGTAAATCGCCAGATTCTCCTGAATGCAACCGGTAACAGTCTCGTTGTCAATGACTATGTGTGATTCCTTGCCGGCGAAGGAGTCTATGACGATCTCAAGGACGTTAAGCAGTTTCCTGCCGTCGCCTCCACTGTAACGGAACAGAGCCTCGGTTTCCTTGACTTCAATATTCTTTTCCTTCAGCAGCACGTCATTTTTCAAGGCTCTGTCCAAAAGCATCTGAAGGTCGTTGACTTCCAATGATTTCAGGACAAAAACCTGACATCTGGACAGAAGCGGGGTGATCACTTCGAATGACGGGTTCTCGGTCGTGGCTCCTATCAGGACAATCGTGCCGTTCTCGACCGCGCCAAGCAAGGCATCCTGCTGGGCCTTGTTGAAGCGATGTATCTCGTCTATGAACAGGATAGGCGCCGCTCCGTTGGAAAACACGGATGCTCCTCTTGCCTTGTCGATGACATCACGGACATCCTTCACTCCTGCACTGACCGCCGAGAGGGTGTAGAAGTCCCTTGACAAAGTCTGGGCGATTATCCCGGCCAAAGTGGTTTTCCCGACACCCGGAGGCCCCCATAGGATGAAAGAGGACAGATTCCCGTTCTCGATCATCTTTCTAAGGATGCATCCTTCACCCACAAGATGCCTCTGTCCGACATATTCAGACAGATTTTTTGGTCTCATCCGCTCTGGAAGAGGGGGAAGCATAGCGCTTTGTCCCGTTCTTTGATAAATATCCGACATAATTAGTTAAATATCGTTCAATTAATATGAAAAACAATAATGTTTAATTGGGTAACATTTGTGTTAATGCGGATAGGCTGCTATTTTTCAGCCTAACCGAACGCAAATTTAAGAAAAAGCGGAATAAGTTTCGTAAATTTGTCTATTACTTGCCAAATGCCACATATAGGCGCAATGGCAGAACATATTTTTGATAAGATGAGACTATCTGAAAGAATCCGTTTTGTTGGCGTGAACGACCGCCAGACCAAACTCTTCGAGCGGCAGTGGCCGCTTCCTTTTGGCGTCAGCTATAATTCCTATCTGGTTGAGGATGAGAAAATTGCCTTGATCGACACAGCTGCTGTGGCGTTTAGGGACGAGTTTCTTGCCAACATCAAGGCCGAGATAGGGGACAGGAAGATTGACTATCTTGTAGTAAATCATATGGAGCCGGACCACAGCGCACTCCAAAGCGTGATTAGGGATGAATATCCTGATTGTACGATAGTTACAAACGCCAAAGCTGTGCCGATGATCGAAGGTTACCAAGGTCTGACCGACAATATCAAGGTGATAAAGGAAGGGGAGACCCTTCCGCTCGGGAGCGTAAGCCTTCAGTTCTTTATGGTTCCGATGGTTCACTGGCCGGAAACGATGGTGACGTGGTGCCCTGAGGAGAAAACCCTGTTCTCCGGTGACGCCTTCGGCACGTTCAGAACCTTCCCGGAAGGCGTAATAGACTCGCAGTCAAACATATTCAATGAATATAAAGACGAGATGACAAGGTATTACTCGAACATCGTCGGGAAATATGCCGCCCCGGTTCAGGCCGCACTCAAAAAGCTTTCCGGTTTGGAGATATGCCGGATTTGCAGCACTCACGGCCCGGTTTGGGAGAATCATATTCCTGAAATCGTCTCACTGTACGACAAGTTCAGCCGTTATGAACCTTTGGAGCACGGTGTCTGCCTGGCTTACGGCTCGATGTACGGCAACACCGAGAAGGCTGCTCTGGCGTTGGCTGAATCCTTGAAGAACCATAACATTCCGTTCACGCTCCACAATCTGAATGAGGAAAGTTATTCGTTCGCTTTGCGTGACGTGTTCAAGTATGACACTGTGATTCTTGGCTCACCGACCTATAACAACGGAATATTGCCGCCGGTCCGTCAGTTGATGGAGGCAATCTGTGACAGATTGGTCAAGAACAGACGATTCTTAGCCTTCGGATCGTTCACTTGGGCAGCCGCCAGTGTTCGATTGCTGAACGAGATGGCAACCACGGCCGGATTTGAGATTCTCGGCGACGGAATTACATTCAGACAAGGATTCTCACCAGCCAAATTCGATTCTGAATCAATAGTTTCCCTTGTGTAACGGTACTCGCCTATTCTGTTATACAATTCGGATTATGTTAAGTTGAACGTATTGTAAACACTACCCTATATGATTTTGCAACTACTGACGCTTCTTGGTGCTTTGGCGCTCTTCGTCTTCGGACTAGAGATGCTCAGCACAGGAATTCAGAAATCCTGCGGCGATAGACTCAGGCGTTTCGAGAAATGGATGACCTCAGGCACGCCGTTCAAGCAGATCCTTTCCGGCGCCGGAATCACCGCTGTCGTCCAGTCGTCAAGCGCCACGACAATATTGGTGGCCAGCCTTGTGAGCGTCGCTACCCTATCGCTTAAACAAGGCATCTGCGTTATAATGGGCGCGAACATCGGTACGACCATAACCGCTTGGATCATAGCGGCTACCGGGTTCTGGCTTGATGTGACGGTTCTGGCGTTTGTGCTGCTTGGAGCCGGTTTCGTGATGACACTTATGAAGAAATCACTGGTCAAGAACATTGGTCAGGCAGTTTTGGGATTGTCACTGGTTTTCGTTGGACTGATTTACATAAAGTCCTCAATACCAGCTATTGACACTGTTCCTCAGATCGCCGGGTCAATCGCCGGACTGGCTTCGCACGGAATCGGTTCCGTGTTGATATTTATGCTTATCGGCGTTGTCGTCACATTCATCCTCCAGTCATCCAGCGTCACGGTTGTACTTACGATGGTGCTTGCCTACCTTGGTTGGCTGCCGTTCCCGATGGCCGCCGCTATGGTTCTCGGAGAGAACATCGGAACCACTATCGGAGCCAATATCGCCGCCAGCGGAGCTGGTGTCCAGGCGCGAAGGGCCGCGCTCGCCCACACCGTGTTCAATGTGGCCGGCGCTGTCTTTGTGCTGATATTCTTTAATATATTCATAAAGATCAATCTTGGACTGGTTTCTTTGTTTGGTCTTGATTCTCAGATGACCGCGGTATTCGGCATCGCTTGTGTCCACACCCTGTTCAACACCATTTCGACATTGGTTCTGGTCTGGTTCCGCAAGCCGTTCGCTGATTTGCTGACGAAGTGGATCAAGGAGCCGGCGCCTGAGAAAGGGGACTTCCATCTGAAGTTCATCGGCAGCGGCAGACTTTTCGGAACTCCTTCAATCTCAATCGAACAGGCGTACAAGGAGGCTGTGAACTTCGCAGTGACTGCCCAGGATGGCTTCCAGTATGTAAAACTGGCTGTGAATGAAAAGGATCCGGACAAGTTTGAGGAATATCGGCAGAAACTGGTCAAGTGCGAGGAGGTGACGGACAGGTTTGAATATGAGATCGCAGCGTTCCTGAACAGCCTCACGGCAGAGTCTATGAACGATCACGAGGCACGAGAGGTCAAGGTCATCTACCGTGTGATCAGCGAGTTAGAGAGTCTTGGCGACAGTTGTGAGAACATCAGCCGTCTGCTTTCCCGCCTGCGTGTCCACAAGCTTGATTTCGATGATGAGACTATAAGCAAGGTCAACCTGCTGATCGGCAAGGTCAATCAGGCTTTCGCTGTGATGGTCTCGAATATGAGACTTGCTGTGGATGGTGAGCTTAAGGACATCAGCAATGCCTACAATGCCGAGGACAAGATCAACGAGACGAGGGACACTCTTCGTGACGAGGGCATTCTCCAGATTGAGAAAGGTGCTGACAAGTTCCTTTCAATCAACTACTATCTTGACATGTTGGCGGAGCTTGAGGCGATGGGAGACTTTATGATCAACATCTCCCAGTCCTTGTTCCACGAGTTTGACAATTAATATAACGCCGGTTGCGGCTGAGTGGGAATATTTATGGGAAGAAAAAGAGTAGATCTCCTGTTGGAGAACATTACGATCGAGGCCTGTGCAGCTGAGGGCAAGGCACTTACGCATTGGAACGGTGTCGTTGTGTTTGTGCCGTTCGCTGTTCCGGGTGATGTGGTTGACATCCGTGTCACCAAAAAGAGCAAGAATTATTACGAAGGTTTTGTCGAGAGGATCGTGACTCCGTCAAAGGATCGTCTGGAGCCGTTCTGTCAGCATTTCGGGGTTTGCGGTGGCTGTAAATGGCAGCCTCTCCCCTATCCGATGCAGCTTGAGGCCAAGCGTCAACAGGTTTATGACCAGTTGGTACGTATCGGTCATCTTAATGTGCCGGAGATCCGCCCGACAATCCCGTCAGACAAGATCCAGTACTATCGTAACAAGCTGGAATTCACTTTCTCATCGAAAAGATGGCTGCTGAAGGACGAGGACATTGAGAGCGTTCCGGAGAACGACCGTATGGGACTTGGATTCCACGTAGGTAAGTTCTTCGACAAGGTGCTGGACATCAAGCACTGCTACCTTCAGAAGGATCCGTCCAATGACATCAGGCTTTTCATCAAGAAGTATGCTGTCGAAAACGGTCTGGATTTCTTTGACATCCGTCAGAACGTGGGCTATGTCAGGAATATGTTCATCCGCACGACCGACACGGGCGACCTGATGGTGATAATATGCTTCTTCTACGAGAACCGTGAGGACAGGGAGAAAATGCTGGATGCCATTGCTGAAGCGTTTCCTCAGATCACATCGCTTTACTATATCATCAACAATAAGTTGAATGACTCGATCGGTGATCAGGAGTGCATTCTCTACAAGGGTGAGCCGACAATCCGTGAGACAATGGAAAGCTTGACTTTCCGCATAGGTCCTAAGTCGTTCTACCAGACCAACTCCGAGCAGGCCTACAAGCTTTACTCGGTCGCGAGGGATTTTGCTGAGTTGACCGGCAACGAGATCGTCTATGACCTCTACACAGGGACCGGCACGATCGCGCAGTTCGTCTCCGGCAAGGCCGCCAAAGTGGTTGGCATCGAATATGTTCCTGAGGCGATTGAGGATGCGAAGGTGAACGCGGCCGGTAACGGCATCACTAATTGTGAGTTCTTCGCCGGTGATATGAAGGATGTCCTGAGACGTGATTTCATCAATGAGCACGGTCAGCCTGATGTGATAATTCTCGATCCTCCTCGCGCCGGCATCCATCCGGATGTCGCCAAGGTAATCCTAGAGGCCTCCCCTGCCCGTATGGTCTATGTAAGCTGCAACCCGGCCTCCCAGGCCCGTGACTTGGCCCTTTTCGCCGATAAGTACGATATCACCGCCGTCCAGCCAGTCGATATGTTCCCCCACACCCAGCACGTCGAGAACGTCTGCGCATTGAGGTTACGATAGGTGTTGTCATTTGAAGACTATAAACACATAGATCCTTCATAATGAGCTGAGAGCTTCAATTCCCGAATTTTGGTAACGTGCAAAATTCGGGAATTGCGAGTGTCTTGCTCATCAAAACAGAGATGTTTATGTTCTAGAACGGATACCCGACACCGAAGTGGAGGGTGTAGCCGTCTTTCTTTAGCCATTGGGACGGGGAGCGCCAGCGGGAGGTGTCGAGGGACGGGTCATAGACTTTCATACCCATATCGAGACGGAGAATCAGGAAGTTAAGGTCCACACGGAGGCCTATGCCCCAGTCGGCGGCAAGGCTGGCGGCGAGGTTCTTGAGGTCGAAATGGGTGTGGGAGCCATCGTCTCCGTCGGTCTCTTTCAGGGTCCAGATGTTGCCGACATCCGTGAAGACGGCACCGCACAACTTCCAGAACATCGGGAAACGGTACTCCAGATTGGCTTCCAACTTCACGTCACCGGTCTGGCTTGGGATCACGAACGTCGTGTCAGCCTTTGAGTTGCCCGGGCCAAGGGAACGGGCCTGCCAGCCACGCATACTGTTCGCGCCGCCGCTGTAGAACTGTTTCTCGAACGGAATTGTGGATGAGTTGCCGTAGGCGTAGCCGACACCTCCGAGAAGGCGTATCGCCAAGGCTTGCCCTCCATTCTTGCCGAACACAAACGTCTTGCCCAACGTCAGTTCCGTGCGGATGTACTGGGAATATGGAGTGTTCCAGATAAGCCTGGAGCCATATTCATCACTTTTCATCGCTTTGTTGAACAGGCTCAGGACATTGCCGGATGCATCGAGTTGCAGACGGGCATATTCATAGGTCTCCTTCGGAACCAAGGCTGTGCTGGTCGTGTAGTAGGCCACGAGACCGGAGCCGACATCGAAGTGGTTCTGGTAGGCGTCCCTCATAAACGGGTTGCCGGAAAGAGTCGTGTAGAAGTTCGGGTCGAGATTCGTCAGCCTGACGATCTTGGCCTGTATCGGGTAGAACTGATAGAAGAACTTTCCGTTACGCAGAGATCCAGAATAACCGTAAGATGTCGAGATCATATTCCTCGTATATTCAGGACGGTTCTGGTAGTTATATGAAGCGTTGATTTCGGTGCGTGGCACGGACGGTCCCTTGAATATGGAATTCGGCAGACCGAGGAACTCCGGGAAGCTCAGACCGGCGGAGACACCGAACTCGTTGGACTTGACGCTCCTGTCATCGTACTTGAACTGGAAATTGCCGAGGAATCCAAGATTCAGCCACTGGGCACCGTGGAATATGTTCTTATGGTAATAATTCAGCTGCGGCGATATGCCGATCAGACCGGTCGAGTTTGTGGAGCCTTCCATATTGACCTTGAAGCCCTGCATCCTTGATCTGGTGAGGTTGATGTCGCAGTCCACTATTCCAGAGTCACGGGGATTAAGTGAGACATTGACCCCGCTGAACATCCTCAATGCGGAAAGCCTGGAATATGTCGTGTTCACCTCATTCTCATCGTACTGGTCTCCGGGATGGAGAGTGCACATATTCCTAAGCACCTTGTCATTGAATCTCAGGTCTTTGTCGTAGGAGATGGAGACTTCGCCCAAGGTAAACTTCCGGTGCGGACGGGCATATTCAGGAGTCTGGTTTCTGGTATATTCCTTGACCATCATCAGAAGGCCGGCCGTGTCCGGGGAGTTGAGAGTATCCGCCTCGAACGAGAAGTAGTTCTTAGTGAAGCCGAAGTAGCCTTTGCGTCTCATAGCGGAGGCGCAGCGCTCCGTCTCCTTTTCCAAAGCGTCCTCGGAGAGGTAGTCGCCAGACCGCACTGTGGTCGCGGAAGTGTCGGCAAGGAAATCCTCCTTGAACTCTCCGTCCGGCACCGAATAGGTTATCTCCCCTATCCTGAACCGTTTGCCAAGAGTGATTGAATATGTAACATTAACTTTCCGGCCTTTTACCTCGATGTCGCTCCGCACGTCCGAACCGTAGTAGCCAAGATATTCAAGATGCCTGTTGATGTTCTCGATCGAGGCTTCGACCTGAGACGGCTGATAGACCACAGGCGCGGTCCCGATACTTCGGATGAGGCGGTTGATGGCCTTGTCGGGATTCCTGCCGGACCAGTTGTAGAGGTTCAGGAACGGATTCCAGCCGAAGATTATGTACGAGTTCGGCTTCTGTTTGATGTAGGACTCGACTTTCTTTGTGTTGAACTTGCTGTCGCCTATGACTTCCACCTTGTTGGATGCCAGGCGGTACTGTCCCTCTTCAAGAACACGTGTAGTGCTGCACGAGAAACTCAGCGCGGCGGCGGTGGCCAGGGTGGCCATCAAAGAAAAAAACGAGGATTTTGCCATCATATTCTACAAAAATAGCAACCCTTTCTGATTTTTCTTCAAATTTGGGTCAAAATATTAATTTTCGTACCTATATTTGCACGCCGAAGCCGGATGAGGCATCATCGGCGGATCATTACTTATGTCGAACATTATAGGTTTACAGTTTTTTTAGGATGAAGAACAAGTACATCGATCTTGTGGATCAGACTTTCGATTTTCCGCAGGACGAATTCAGAGTGGAGGACGGCAATCTTTTCGTCAATGACATCGATATGATGGGAATCATCAAGGAATATGGCACGCCGTTGAAACTCACCTATCTCCCGAAGATCACATCTCAGATCCAGAGGGCCAAGAGAATGTTCCGCAACGCAATGTCAAAGGTCAGCTACGAGGGCGACCATCACTATTGCTACTGCACAAAGAGTTCCCAGTTCAAGTTTGTCATAGAGCAGGCTCTCAAGAGCGATGTCCATCTGGAGACATCCTCCGCCTACGATCTGGATCTTATCCGCAAACTGGAGGCAGACAAGCTCGTGGACAAGAACCTGATAATCATCTGCAACGGCTTCAAGAGGCCGCAGTACATCCAGAACATCGCCACGATGCTCAACGAGGGGTGGCACAACATCATCCCGGTGCTGGACAACAAGAACGAGCTGGAGGATCTTGACGACCTGATCGATGTTCCCGCGCAGCTTGGCATCCGCATCGCCTCAGAGGAGGAGCCTTCATTCGACTTCTACACTTCCCGTCTGGGAATAAGGTACTCGGACATCATTCCGTTCTACCGCAACGGCATCAGCAAGAATCCTAAGTTCAAGCTGAAGATGCTCCACTTCTTCATCAACACCGGCATCAGGGACACCTCCTACTACTGGAACGAACTGGCGCGCTGCCTGAACCTCTACTGCGACCTCAAGCAGATATGTCCGGACCTTGATTCTTTGAATATCGGAGGAGGTCTTCCTATAAAGACTTCATTGGCAGTCGATTATGACTACAAATATATGATCGAGGAGATCGTGTACCAGATCAAGTCCGTGTGCGACGCTCACGGCGTGCAGGTTCCGGACATCTACACGGAGTTCGGCAACTTCACCGTCGGCGAGAGCGGCGCGACAATATTCAAGGTGCTGGATGTCAAGCAGCAGAATGACCGCGAGTGCTGGTATATGATCGACAACTCCTTTATGACGAGTCTCCCTGACACCTGGGGACTTCATCAGAGGTTCATCCTCTTCCCTATCAACAAATGGAATGAGGAATATCATAGGGTGTTCATCGGCGGGCTTACCTGTGACAGCAAGGACTTCTACAACTCCGAGGCGCACTCCAACGCGATTTTCCTCCCAGTGATGAAGAACAGAAGGGATCCGCTTTACATCGGCTTCTTCCACACGGGTGCCTATCAGGAGGCCATATCCGGCTACGGCGGAGTGAAGCACTGCCTTCAGCCTTCACCTAAGCACATCTTGATCGACAAGGACAAGGACGGCAAGATCACGACAAGGGTCTTCGCTCCGGAGCAGAGTTCGGACTCAATGCTTAAGATTCTCGGATTCTAAGCGATGACATCACCTGTATCCCACAATGAGATAAAGTTCGTCAAGTCCCTTGAACAGAAAAAGTTCAGGGACGAGAACGGACTTTTTATCGTTGAAGGGGAGAAGATGGTGGCCGAGGCTTTGGCGTCTTCTTTCGAGGTCGAGAAGGTCTATCGGGCTGACGAAATCGGCAGTGCGGCCATGGCACGGCTGAGTCTCCTGTCCTCCCCTTCTCCGGCTTTGGCCATTGTCCGAAAACCGGCCGACATTGAAATCGGGAATATTCATAGCGTGCCGTCCAAGGGTTTGTTTCTGGCTCTGGATGGAATCAGGGATCCCGGCAATCTGGGCACGATCATCCGCACGGCCGACTGGTTCGGGATAAATGCGGTCTATGCCTCCAAGGACACTGTTGACATATTCAATCCAAAGGTGGTGCAGTCAACGATGGGTGCCATATTCAGGGTCAAGTTCCATTATTGCGACATTTGCGGCTATTGCGGTGCTGTCGCTGCCGCCGGTGGCAATGTGTACGGTACTTTTCTGGATGGCGAGGATATGTACGCCAAAGAGTTGGCTACAGGAATGGTCTCCCCTTCCGTCATCGTGATCGGCAACGAGGCCAAAGGGATTTCCGCCGAGGTCGGCAAATTTGTGACTGACAGGCTTTTCATACCATCCTGGCCTCGTGACGAGAGAGGATCGGAGTCTCTCAACGCCGCTGTAGCCACCGCAATCACCATAGCTGAGTTCCGCCGCAGGGTGTGAAAAGTGGCTCCTGAGGCAAATCTTGTCCATATATTCCAAGAATATTCAGCGGATTTTTCGTAATTTGCGGTTCGTTAGCAAAAACGGAAGCAAATGAACGAAGAATCCTTGATGCGGTCCAGAATCCGGAAGATTCTGATGATCTGCAGCAACTACGACGCTTTCGCCCTTGAGGAGGACGGACGCATTGAGAATCAGGTCAAGAACGAGTATCGTGAGCTTAACCTGAGCAATCCTCCTAAATTCATCTGGGCAAACTCATCGGCACAGGCCAGGGATATTATCGGTTCCGAAGAGGATATCGATATGATCATCTGTATGTACAACGAGCAGGACAAGGAGATATTCCCGTTCGCTTCGCGGTTGAAGGATGAGGGGCGAGGGATCCCGTTCATTCTTTTGATCCACTACTCCAAGGCGGTAAGACAGAGGGTGTTGGAGTCTCCGCATCCTGGTGTGGACTTTGTGTTCAGCTGGCACGGGAACGCTGATCTGATTCTGGCCATTGTCAAGTTACTGGAGGATGCGGCCAACGCGGAGAACGATGTGTTCGAGGTCGGTGTCAAAGGCATCCTTCTGGTCGAGGACTCGATCCGTTACTATTCGAACTATCTTCCTGAGCTATACAAGATTGTGCTCACGCAAAGTCGGGAGTTTTTGACTGAATCCTTGAACGATGACCAGAAGAAATACCGAAAAAGATCCAGGCCGAAGATATTCCTGGCCACTTGCCTTGAGGAGGCTATCGCTTATTTTGAGAAGTACAGGAGGAATCTTCTGGGTGTCATTTCTGATGTCGGAATGGTCTTCCATAAGGGGGATGACCCTAAGACTGAGAAACTTGACGCCGGAATCGACCTTGTGAGAATCATCCGTGAATATGATCCTTTGATGCCGGTCCTGCTGCAATCCTCACAGGGAAGCCTTGCGAAAACGGCAGCTGAGCTCGGGGTGGGATTCCTGAAGAAATATTCCAGCACACTGTTCCTGCAACTTGGAGATTATATGAAGGAGGAGTTCGGGTTCGGTGACTTTGTGTTCAGGGATTCGAACGGAGTTGAATGCGGGAGGGCCGCCAGCCTTTCCCAGCTGGAGAAGATCATTTACGATATTCCGGATGCCGTGCTGATGAGCAACACTTCCAGGAATATGTTCTCGAAGTGGCTGTATGCAAGAGGGTTGTTCAATCTTGCGGAGACATTCAGGGCCGAGCATCACACAAATGCCGGAGAGTTCAGAGAGTTCCTTCTGGACAACATACAACGTTACCACAGGAGCATCGGGCAGGGAATCATCACGGAATTCCATAAGGATTCCTATCAGGATTATTACTGGTTCTCCCGCGTCGGCGAAGGCTCGCTTGGAGGCAAGGCAAGAGGCTTGGCTTTTCTCAATCATCTTGTCCAGAAATATTCATTGTCAGAGAAATATGATGACTTGCGAGTGTCAATCCCTCGTACCATCGTGCTGACGACGGATTGGTTCGACAAATTCATCGTTGAGAATGGCCTGCAATATGTGATTGACTCGGAACTGTCTGATGATGAGATTCTTTCTGAATTTGTGGCATCCACGCTTCCGGAAGAGTTGACTCAGAACCTCAAGGCTTTTCTGGCCACGGTTGACAGTCCTCTGGCGGTGCGTTCAAGTTCCAAGTTGGAAGACAGCAACTATCAGCCTTTCGCAGGAGTGTACGCAACTTATATGTGCCCTCCGGTGGAAAACAAGGACAGGATGCTGCGTGAACTCGGCAAGGCAATCAAGAGCGTCTATGCCTCGACATTCTTCAAGGGCAGCCGTAACTACATCCAGGCCAGCGGAAACCTGCTTGGAGAGGAGAAGATGGCTGTGATCGTGCAGACAATCTGTGGAGCGGTCCACGGGCACGATTTCTATCCGATGATGTCCGGTGTGGGACGTTCGCTGAACTCCTACCCTATAGGATCCGAAAAAGCCACCGACGGTGTCCTGAACGTTGCTTTCGGTCTGGGAAAGACCGTTGTGGACGGCGGCCGCACCTTGCGTGTTGACCCTCTGCACCCCAAGAAGATTCTCCAGTTGTCCAATCCTAAACTGGCGCAACGGGACACGCAGAACGAAATGTTCGTGCTCGATCTGCGACCTTCGGCCTTTAAGATTTCAAAAAACGACGGAGTTAATCTCAGGAGGATCCCGGTGGCGGACGCGCTTACTGAATATGACCGTCCGGAACTGGTGGCGTCCACCTATAACGCATTGGATGACAGGATGGTGCCTGGCATAGGAATCAGAGGAGCAAGGGTGGTTTCCTTCGATGGAATATTCCAATACGACCGTTTTCCTCTGGCAAAGGCTCTCTCGGAGATTATGTCAATATGCCGGGATGAGCTGATGAGCGAGGTCGAGATCGAGTTCGCTGTGGATCCGGTCAAGTCTTCGGCGGGAAAAGTAGCTGACCTTAAGCTGCTTCAGGTCCGTCCAGTCTCCAGCGGAATCGGTTCGCAGACTTCCACGATAGAGGATGCCGAGGCGATTGTGTCCAATAAATTGATACGCAGTGACAACGCTTTGGGCAACGGGTATTTCACGGAGTCGTCCCACATTGTGGTAATCCGTCCGGAATCGTTCGACAAGATGCAGACCGCGTTGATGGCGGAGGAGATTTCGGAGATCAACGCCCGGTTCGCCGCCAAGGGAGAGACATATTTCCTGGTAGGTCCCGGACGTTGGGGATCGTCGATTCCAACCCTTGGAGTGCCAGTGGCCTGGACAGATATCTCGGCCGCGAGGATGGTTGTTGAATATGGCATTGATGGATTCCGGATAGACCCAAGTCAAGGCACGCATTTCTTCCAGAACATCACCTCTCTCGGAGTAGGCTACCTTTCGGTCGATCAATATGCTGGCTCGGGAATGATTGATTTTGACGCGCTTGCGAGACTGGATTGTGAATATAACGGCAAGTTCGCCAAGGTAATGAAGGTTGACGGACTCACTGGATTCATTGACAGAAACAAAGGCAAGGCTTTGATCGGATTTTAGTTATGGGTAAAATGATCATCTATCAAGTTCTCCCGAGGCTGTGGGGAAAGGGAAAGTTCTCGGAGTTCGATTCCGAGACGATGTCGTATTTCAAATCGCTGGGAGTCAGCCACGTTTGGTACACTGGTGTGATCCGGCACGCCACAACGGTCTCGGCAGAAGGGTGCCCGGCATCCGACAGCCAGATTGTCAAAGGTGCGGCCGGTTCGCCTTATGCGATTACTGACTACTATGATGTGAACCCATATCTTGCTGACAATCTGACTGAAAGAATGACTGAATTCGAGGCTTTGTTGAAGCGAAGTCACGATGCCGGACTCAAGGTCATCATTGATTTCGTTCCTAACCACGTGTCGCGGGATTACGGCAAGGTCGGTCTGGTTCACCCTGAGATCAAGCCATTGGGTTCCGATGACGATCCGACTGTCCATTGGCGGCCGGAGAACGATTTCTATTACTATCCCGGCCAGCCGTTAAGGCTGCCTTTTGACAGGCAGACATATTACGAGAATCCGGCCAAGGCCTCAGGCAACTGTTTTTCGCCCTCCCCTTCCGTGAATGATTGGTATGAGACCATCCGATTGAATTACTGTGATTTCCACACTGAGACTTGGGACAGGATGTACGAGATTGTGCGCTATTGGTGCGGCAAGGGAGTGGACGGTTTCCGCTGCGATATGGTTGAGATGGTGCCGTGGCAGTTCTTCCAGTGGCTGATCGGGAGGATAAAGACCGAGTTCCCGGATATGATATTCATTGCCGAGGTTTATCAGAAGGGATTGTATTCCAAATACATAAATGAGGTAGGATTCGATTTTCTCTACGACAAGTCTTGTCTTTACGATTCCGTAAGGGCGGTAGTGGAAGGTCACGGAACGACCAGAAGCCTGACCTGGAACTGGCAGTTTTTAGGAGATTTGCAGCCGAGGATGCTGAACTTTCTGGAAAACCACGACGAGCAGCGTTTCGCCTCGGATTTCTTCGGCCGTGACGCCCAAAGGACTTTCGCGGCGTTGGGGGCGGGAATATTCCTGAACACGGCTCCGTATATGGTTTATTTCGGGGAGGAGATCGGCGAGCGCGGAATGGATGCCGAAGGGTTCAGCGGACGGGATGGCAGGACGACCATATTCGACTGGTGGAGGATTTCGTCAATCGGAAGGCTGATTGAATATATTCATACAAATGAGGGACTTACGCCGGAAGAGGCTGAGCTGCTTGAGAAGTGGAGGAGGTTTTTGAATATGGCGGCTTCGGTTCCGGCGGTGGCATCCGGAAAGACGTTTGACCTTTGCTACTGCAACTATGACTCGCCGGGATTTGATCCGGATCGGCATTTCGCGTTCCTTCGTGGGGATGTCTCCGAGACTTGGTTGTTTGTCTGTTCTTTCGCGGATGGAGGGTCGCTTCGACAGGCTCAGCGACCGGAAGTTATATCCATCCGCATACCAAAGGAAGCAATCGATTATCTTGACATAAAAAACCTCGACCCGGAAACCCGGATCGAGGTCGAAGTGTCATCCGACGACTGTGCGATGGTGAGGATCAACTAACTGAACCTCACATATTCATCGCTTACCAGTTAAGGATCTTCTTGAAGTCATACTCCTCAGGGTTTGCGACGTAAGCCTTGGCGGCCTCGTAGTCAGCCGGAGTGATGTAGTGGCAGATGTGTCCGTAGTAGTTGCGGGCGATTCCACCTTCGATGTCCACGCGGCGAGGAGGAATCTTGCCTTCCTCGTTCTGGAGATCCTTCAGGTAAAGAGGCTGTGCGTTGCCGTTCTCATCGACATAGACCATACATCCGGTCTCACCCTTTGAGAAGAGCTCATAGACTCCGAGAGCGAGTTCGGTGCAGTATGAAAGGTCGTAGGCCACAGGATCCTGGCAACGAACGTCGTAACCGATCTCGACAGGACGGGTCTTAACCTTCATTCCGATCTTCTTGAACTCCTTCTCAAGGATGTCGTTGAAGAGGACAGCCTTGGAGATCTTGCCAAGCTCAGGGTGGCCGTGCTCGTCATAGGTCATATGAACGCCGGTGGCCTTGATGTCCTCTGGCTCAAGATCGTGGAACACACCCTCAGCCACAACGACAGTTCCGTAAGGGATGCCGAGAATCTTTCTCTTGATAATCGCTGAGAGGGTGAGCTTGATGATCTTGTCAACGGTGATCGTGGTGTTGTTGAACATCTCTGGGATGATGGTCATAGGGCAGTGTGTGGCCTCGCCGATTCCGAGGGCAAGGTGACCTGCGCTGCGTCCCATCGCTGAGATGAGAAGCCAGTTGCCTGATGTGCGGGCATCCTCGTAAACGGTGCGGGCGATGTGCGCACCCTCGTCCTTCGCGGAGTTGAATCCGAAGGTCGGTGCGTTGTGAGGCAATGGAAGGTCGTCATCGATCGTCTTAGGGACGTGGATGTTGTGGATCGGATAGTTCTTGGCCTCAAGGAACTTGGCGATCCTGTTGGCTGTGGAGGCTGTGTCGTCACCGCCCACGGTCACGAGAAGCTTCACGTTGTTGTCCTGGAAGAGGGCAAGGTTGAAATTCTGCTCGAAATCCTCGTTGGTCGGCTTGAAACGGCTCATCTGGAGGTAGGAACCACCTCTGTTGAAGTAAGCGTCAGCCTTGAAGAAATCGATGTCTTCGGTGCGGGCCTCCTTACGGAAGAGTCCGGTGTAGCCTTCGTGAAGTCCGATGACCCTGTAACCGTTTGAAAGGAAAGTCTTGGCGACTGAGAACACGACGGTGTTCATTCCCGGTGCCGGGCCGCCGCCGCACAGAATGATGATTGAATCTTTCATATACGAATGATTTAGAAATTTGTATGTTCGTAAAACCGGGCACAAATTTAAGAAACAGTTTTAACTTTTCAAAAAAGTAGTTCAAGGTGAAATTTCGGCCAACTTCTTGATTCTTTTGAACGGAAAGCCGACAATTTTCGTTAAATTTGTATTCTTTACAAAGAACTTTGCTGATATGGATCACGAGCAGGCCAAAATACGTGTCGAGGAACTCCGGAACATCCTCAGGGAGAACAGCAGGCGGTACTATGTAGATAACGCTCCGACGATGAGCGATTTTGAATATGACCACCTGATGCGCGAGCTGGAGGATCTGGAGAAGGAATATCCTGACCTCCTCACTCCTGACTCCCCTACCCAGAAGGTCGGCAGCGACCTTGACCAAAGTATGGGGACGAACGCCGAGCCTGCCGTCCGCAAGGAATTCGCCCAGTACACGCACAAGTACCCGATGCTCTCCCTCGGCAACACGTACAACATCGGTGAGATAGAGGATTTCGTGCGCCGGGCCGAAAAGGATCTCGGAGAGGTGAAGTTCACATATTCCTGCGAGCTGAAGTTCGATGGCACGGCTATCTGCCTGACCTACCGGAACGGGAAACTGTTCAGGGCTTTGACCAGAGGTGACGGTGTGGTCGGGGATGACGTGACGGCCAACGCTCTTAAAATCAGTAATATTCCCGAAAAATTGAAAGGTACCGGCTGGCCGGAGGAGTTTGAGATCAGGGGCGAGGTGCTGATGCCGTACGATTCATTTGACCGACTGAACAAGGAGCGCGAGGACAATGAGGATCCGCCTTTCGCCAATCCGAGGAACGCGGCCTCTGGTTCGTTGAAACTGCTTGACCCGTCCGAGGTCGCGAGGAGAGGGCTGATGTGCACGCTCTATCATATTCCAAGCCAGAGCGTTTCGTTCGCGACGCATAATGACGCGCTGAATGCGGCGGCATCGTGGGGACTGCCGGTTTCCGACAAGAGGAAGATCGTCCACGGAATAGACGAGATTGAGGAATATATCCATTATTGGGACACCGAAAGGAAGTTCCTGCCGTACGCCACGGATGGAATCGTGATTAAAATCAATGAGTTGGCTTACCAAAGTGCGCTTGGCTACACCGCCAAGTCGCCGCGCTGGGCGGTCGCTTTCAAGTTCCAGGCGGAGGAGGCGCACACGAAACTGCTCTCAATCACCTATCAGGTCGGTCGTACTGGAGCCGTGACTCCGGTCGCCAATCTGGCTCCTGTCCAGCTGGCCGGTACGGTTGTTAAGAGGGCAACCCTTAACAATCAGGACTTTATCTCGCAGATGGACATCAGAGTCGGCGACACAGTGACGATCATCAAAGGCGGTGAGATCATTCCTAAGATCATCGATGTAGATCTCTCGCTCAGGCCGTCGGACGCTGTCAGGCCGGTTTTCCCGGAGGTGTGTCCGGACTGCGGGACGGCGTTGGTCAAGGAAGATGACGAGGCCAAGTGGTTCTGTCCGAACATTGACGGCTGCCCTACCCAGATAAAGGGCAAGCTGGTTCACTTCCTCAGCCGCAAGGCGATGAATGTGCTTGCTGGAGACGCGACGATCGAGCAGATGTACAACCTCGGGCTTGTCAGGACCCCTGCGGACTTCTATTCATTGACCAAAGGGCAGTTGCTCTTGCTGGACGGATGGAAGGAACGCTCGGCCGCACGTTTTCTTAGCAGTCTTGAGGCATCAAAGAAAGTGACGTTTGACCACGTGTTGTTCGCCCTTGGCATCCGATATGTCGGAGAGACCACGGCAAAGGAGATCGCACGTCATTTCGGGAATATAGACGCGATCGCAACCGCCACAAAGGAACAGTTGCTTGAGGTCCAGGATGTCGGCGAGGTGATCGCTGACAGTGTTTTCGAATATTTCCGAGATTCCAGGCATCTTGCTGACATCGAAAGGCTAAAGGCGGCCGGAATCCGGTTCTCAATGGAGGCGAAGACCGTCGCGTCAGACGCCTTGGCCGGAAAGACGATTGTGATTTCAGGAAACTTCAGCGTCTCAAGGGACGAGATGAAGCGGCTGATCGAGGCCAACGGAGGCAAGAACAGCTCTTCCGTAAGCGGAAAGACCTCATACCTTTTAGCAGGAATCAAACCGGGGCCGGAGAAGATGAAAAAGGCCGGAGACCTTGGCGTCAGAATCATCAGCGAGGAAGAGTTCAGGAATATGCTCCCTCAGGCCGCCGGAGGCACCGCCGCAAAGGAGCGGAATGTTGAACCGGACCTGTTCTCAGGAATGTTTTAATTGAATATTAATGCTTAAGGTTTTGATAAATAACATTGTGCGTTGGTCGCGGAGGACGGTGAAGTTCTTCCGTGAGGACATCTGGGACATCGAGGTGACGGAGTTGTCCAAGGCCAAGGCACGGTTTGTCAACCTGGGCAGGATCGTCACAAAGACGTTCAAGGATTTCGCGGACCACGCCATAGGATTCCAGACCGTGGCTCTGAGCTATTTCTGCACTATGGCTTTCGTGCCTTTCATCGCTGTCGCGTTCGCTGTCACCAACGGTTTCGGTCTCGCGGACAAACTGAAGGAGGTTCTCTATTCGGCCAATGTCAATCAAGGAATCATCGACACCGTGCTCAATTCCGCCGACAAAATCCTTTCTTCGGCCACCAACGACATTTTCGGACTTGTCAGCGCCTTGACTTTCGTCTGGCTCGTCATCTGGATGATGATGCGCGTGGAGACCGTCTTCAACAATGTGTGGAGAGTCAGGAAAAGGCCGTTCATAAAGAGTTTCGGATTCGATCTCGTCCTGCTGTTCCTGACCCCGTTCGTGGTGTTGATCCTATATTCAGGAACGATCGTGTACTCGCACGTTCTGGATCTGATTCCAAACTGGATCGGGGTCACTGCTTCGATAAAGTCTTTCCTTGGCTGGTTCATCACGGGTGTCGTGGCCACTTTGATATTCTCCGCTATGTACAAGTATATTCCTGCCGTGGACGTGAAATATTCCAATGCCTTCAAGGCCGCAGTCATAGCTGGCGTGGCGTTCACGGCGCTGCAATATCTTTACCTTGAGACACAGGTGTTTGTGATGCGCCTCAACGCGGTTTACGGAACAATCGCCGCCATTCCCCTCTTTATGGTTTGGATGAGGTTCGGATGGCTTATAATAATGTACGGAGCACAGTTTTCATACACTTTCCAGACTATGGAGGAATGCGACGGCACTTCCACAGGTTTGGATTGTGACAAAGATTTGGTTGAAATATGAGTTTCTCACAATTCACAGAACAAGACTACGAACTGATTCGTCAGAGTTACGCACAGCTTAAGGCCGCGGCGGAGAAACGCTGCGCGAACCAGCAGGAGCTGGACGTGGTCCAGAAAGCGTTCGATTTCGCGAATGAAGCCCATAAGAATGTCCGCCGTCGCTCTGGCGGGCCATACATAATCCATCCTATCGAGGTAGCAAAAATTGTCGTGAGCGACATCGGGCTTGGGTACAAGTCCATCGCGGCCGCCTTGCTCCACGATGTCGTGGAAGACACTGACTATACGGTGGATGACATACGCAAGCTCTTCGGTGACAAGATCGCAAGTCTTGTGGACGGCCTGACCAAGATCAAGAACGTGCTCGACAACGAGGACCGCAGCAAGAAACTCAATGATGCCAACGCCAAGAGCCTTCAGGCGGAGAACTTCAAGCGGATCCTGCTGACGTTGAACGATGACGTGCGGGTCGTGCTGATAAAGCTCGCCGACCGCCTCCACAATTGCCGCACGATTGAGTATATGCCTGAATACAAGCGGGATAAGATTCTCAGCGAGACGATGTTCATATTCATTCCCCTCGCCCATCGCCTCGGCCTTTACGAGATAAAGTCCGAGATGGAGAACATCTGGCTGAAGTACAAGGAACCTGACGCTTACAAGGAGATCAGCGGGTTGATCAACAGCAATCTTAGCGGCAGAGGCAAGCAGATAGACGATTTCATAACTCCTATAGACGAGGCCTTGAAAAAAGCCGGATTCAATTTCGAGATCCGCAAGCGGGTCAAGACTCCATATTCGGTCTGGCACAAGATGCAGACCAAGAACATCACCTTTGATCAAGTCTATGACCTTTATGCTCTGAGGATTGTCTTCACACCGCCGGCAGACACCAAGGAAAGCGAGCGCGACCAGTGCTACCACATATTCTCTATAATAACAGGAATATACCGCTACAAGCCGGATCGTGTACGCGATTGGGTGAAGCATCCGAAAAGCAATGGCTATGAGGCGCTTCACTGCACCCTGATGAGCGACAGGGGAATATGGATTGAGGTCCAGATCCGCTCGAAGCGGATGGATGACATCGCCGAGAAGGGCATCGCCGCCCATTGGACCTACAAGCAGGAGGGCTACATCAGCGAGAACGACAGCGAGATGGACAAGTGGCTGGCCAAGGTGAAGGAGATCCTTGTCAATCCGGACGTGAACGCGCTGGAACTGCTTGACATAATACATAATGACCTAACCAGCAGCGAAATCACTGTGTTCACCCCTAAGGGAGACCAGAAATCCATCCTGAAAGGCGCCACAGCGCTTGACTTCGCCTATAGCATCCACACTGAGATCGGTAACAAGGCTATAGCCGCGAAGGTGAACATGAAGCTTGTGCCCCTTTCCCATGTGCTCAGGAGCGGAGATCAGGTGGAGATCATCACCGCGGAGGTTGAACGTCCAAAACGCGAATGGCTTCAGTTCCTTCAGACCAGACATGCGAGGAACGTTGTCATAGACTATTTCAAGGGACATAAGAAAGAACTTGCCGAACTGGGCAGGAAAATGCTCTCGGAGCAGCTTGAGTCACTTGGCTATAGAATGAACAATGACTCCATAGAGATTCTTTTGGAGCATTTCGCGATACCTGGAGGGAATTCCGAGGAGATGTTCTTCAGGATAGGGGTTGGCATTCTGAAGCTAGGCGACCTTTCGGAGGTTTTGGCTTCAGGCAAGGCGGACAAAAGCCATTCCTGGTCTTTCCCTTGGTTCGGGAAGAGGAAGGAGGCCACGAGAAAGGAGAAGAGTGATTATGTCATCGCATCCTGTTGCCGGCCTATCCCAGGAGACCCGGTCATCGGCATCAAGTCTCCTGACGGAACGGTGACAGTGCACAAGAAATCGTGCCCGGTGGCTGACAGCATCGCCTCCAAGCATGGAGACTGGGTTGTCGTGCCTCAGTGGGAGGATGATGACAGCCAATCTTTTCCGGTGCGCCTCTCCATCAAGGGAGTTGACCGGGTCGGTCTGCTGAACGAGATCTCCCGCTACATCTCTCTGGTCATGGGAGTGAATATGCGCAAGGTATATCTGAGTACCGATGAAGGAATATTTTCCGGCTACATAGATCTTTATGTCCACGACAAGGCCGCCATGGAGAGGATGATCCGCAGGTTGAATTCCATAGATGGTATAAAAAGTGTGGTCAGAACCGAGATCTGAGCCTGATTTTTGAATATACACGATCCGCGATGAAAAAATTTCTTACAAGATTTTTCCCTTTGGTTCCGGCGATGACGCTTCTGGTGCTTTCCGTTTTCCAGCCGTCATGCGCCAACACGACACAGGCTCCCACAGGTGGACTCAAGGACACTATCCCGCCTGTGGTCAGAAGGGTTGTACCTCAGCCGGGGGCGGTTTCCGTTCCTGTACATGGAACCAAGGTTGCGTTCACATTCGATGAATATGTCACTGTCAAGGATCCGAAAGGCATCTATCTCTCCCCTCCTCAGCAAAAAAGTCCGAAATACAAGATGAGAGGCAAGACGGTGATTGTCTATTTCGAGGAAGACCTGCTTCCGAACACGACATACACCCTTGACTTGACAGGAGCGATCGCCGACAATAATGAAGGGAATATGTTCCCTGGATTCACCACGGTGTTCTCGACAGGAGACTCTATAGATTCAATGTACATTACCGGCCTTGTTCAAGACTGTAACACATTGATGCCGATCAAAGGGGCCACCGTCATGCTTTATAAGGATCAGAGGGATTCAGCGGTCTTTCTTGAACGTCCTGTCGCGGCGGTGAAAACCGATGACTGGGGCTATTTCGCTCTCCAGAATATTCAGGACACTGTGTTCCGCGTCTATGCCATCGTGGACGGCAACGGTAACAACATCTACGACCCCGATGAGGACAGGATAGCGTTTCTGGACACTTTGTTCAGGCCTGTGAATGTGGTGAACGACAGTGTGGCGGAATTGAAAAAGTTTGACATGAAGGACACCGTCGCATGTCAGTCCCGAAAGGCGGAACTCAGGCTTAATGTGTTCAGGGAAAGGCCTTCCAAGCAAATGCTGATGAACAATAAGAGAACAGGCGACAGGGCCGGCTATGTAACATTCATGGCTCCGGACACCAGGATTGATTCCCTTTGGTTCCAAGGATTTCCGGCCAAGGATGTCATCACTGAGTTCAACATCGAGAAAGACAGCCTCCTTCTCTGGCTTAACAATCAGAGACCGATGCCAGACTCCCTTCATCTTTGGGTGAAATATTGGAAGACGGACACTCTTGGTGTTCTGGCTCCTGTGACTGAGAAGGTCAGCCTTGTGGATGAGAACAAACCCAAATCCAGGGCCGCCCGCAAGAAAATCGAGCACAAGGACACGATCTGCGGCCTGAGTCTGAAAGCCACGCCGGAGACCTTCGAGCAAAACGGAATCACGCTGGAATTCGATTATCCACCGATCCTGGGAGCTTTCGACTCGCTGGTTTTCAAATCGATAAATCCAAGACAGAAAGAACAGGTCGAGAAATTCAAGATAGAACGCGATTCGCTGAACCTGAGAAAATACAACATCACCCCTCAAATCAAGATCCAGACGGGCTATGAATATACTTTCAAGGTTCCGGAAAGAGCCTTCAAGGACATCAACGGGTATTGGAACGACAGCACTGAGGTCAAAGTCTCGCTCCCGAACGATGACAATCTGAGCCACTTCAAGCTGACGCTTACAGGTGTGAACGGCAACAAATACATCATAGACCTTCTTGATGAGAGGAAATCCGGCATTATTCGCAGTTATGTTATTGAGTCAGACTCTGTCTTGGAGTTTCCGTACCTAAAGAAAGGAAAGTATTCCCTCAGGATCACTGAGGATCTCAACCGCAACGGTATAGTGGATTCCGGAAACCTTCTTGCCCATAGGCAGCCTGAAAAGGTGAAGTTCCTGATGACGAAGGACAGCGATCTGTTCGATATTCCGGAAAGAAGCGAGATAGAACAGGAACTGGATCTGGCGACATTCTTCAAATAATGACACTTAACATGAGGACAATCAAATATATTCTTACAGCGTTCGCCATCTTGGTCTGTTCAGTGGCCATCGGGCAGAATCCGGTGGATACGGTCAATGTCCAGTCCAAGGTGAAGTCCCGGGGCCGTGTGCGTAAGGTCAAGCCGGAACCTGTGCTTTTGGACAGTCTGAAGGCACCGGCGGAGGCGTATTCAGACGCGTATCTGGACACAGTCAAGCTCAACCGGGTCTTTGAGGTGAACGACTATTCCCTGATCGGAGTGGAGTATGGAGTGTCGTTCAGCCGTATGTCTTTCAATCCGGCGTATTCTCAGACGACATTGTTCTCTCCGAACACTTTCGGAATATTCTACACCCGCTATGGCAAGATGTTCGGGTATATGCCTTATTTTGGTTTCAAGGTAGGCTTGCGGTACAGCCATGAAGGCTATAAGTTCAAGGAAGACAAAGACACAAAGGTCACTCCAAGCATCGAGAATGCGACTCAGGCTATCATGGATGTGGCGGAGATTCCGTTCATGGCTCATCTCCATCTTGACGGCCTTCACTACAAAGTTATGGCGGAGGCTGGAATCTATGGCGGCTATAGACTGAATATCAAACGTACAGGTGATTATGTAAGTGAATCTTTGGTCAATTCATTCAAAGACACCGACCGAAGGCTTGATTACGGAATCTGCGGCGGAATTGGTTTCGGACTTGTCTTCGATCCTGTCGAGTTCCACATAAACGCCAATGTAAGATATTCCTGGGGAACCATCTATGATCCTGATTACTACAGCAAGGATTACTATCGTTTCGCATACCCGTTTGATATCATGGTGACAGCGGGAATGTATTTCCAACTGACAAGAAGAACAGGCCGCGGCAAGGCTCAGCTGAGACGTGAGGCTTATCAACAGGTTTATTATCCAACGCAGAATGAGAACATTGACGGCAAAGGTAGGTAATGTCCTGATCGGAGCGGGCAACCCGATTGTTGTCCAGACGATGTGCAACACCCACACTTCAGATGTGGACGCGACGGTTGCACAGTGTGTCAGACTTTATGAGGCTGGCTCGGAAATGATCCGCATAACCGTGCCGGGACCCGCAGATGTGGAGTGTGTGAAGTCCATTAAATCCCGGTTGAAGGAACTTGGAATCAATGTACCGATAGTGGCGGACATCCATTTTTCCTCACAGACAGCGATTATGGTCGCTCCGTTTGTGGAGAAGGTCAGAATCAATCCCGGAAATTTCCACAGGGACCACAATGAAGCCCGTAAACAGTTCGCCAGACTCATCGAAGTCTGCCGGGAAAATGGAACGGCAATACGTATCGGTGTCAATCACGGCTCTTTGGGTGACTACATCACAAATCTATACGGCAACACTCCGGAAGCGATGGCCAAAGCTGCCTTGGAATGGTTGAAGATGTGTGAAGATGCTGATTTCTATAATGTTGTGGTGTCGCTAAAATCGAGTAACACTATTGTTATGGTCGAAGCGTACCGAAAACTTATGGCCGCGATGAAGGAAAAAGGGGTGATTTACCCTCTTCACGTCGGTGTGACCGAGGCTGGCAACGGGGACAGCGGCAGGATCAAGTCTTGTGTCGGGATATCTACCCTATTGTCTGAAGGAATCGGTGATACGGTGCGCGTCTCTCTGACCGAGGATCCGGAGGATGAACTTCCAGCCGCACGTTATCTTGCCGCGCGTTATGGGCACAAGATTGTCTCCTCTATGACTTCCATAAGCCTTCAGGGACGCAAGGCTGTCGCTGTTTACGACGCCCCATCTCGGGAAACACTTTTGTTAGATGTCACATGCGATTTCGGCAAGAGGCTGTTGGACAAGACTTTGGACGAGCTCGAACTCACTGGCACGTACGTGGACGATTCCGGCGACAAGATTTCGATTCAGGAATCCGGCCTTGGCGCCTATCTGGTCGATGAATTGATGCAGGCGGCGAGAAGACGCTTCTACAAACCGGAATATGTCGCCTGCCCTGGATGCGGACGCACTATGTACGACCTTCAGAAAGCGTTTGAGGAAGTTAAAGCGAGAACCTCTCATCTTAAGAACACCGTCATCGCCGTGATGGGCTGCATCGTGAACGGTCCCGGCGAGATGGCCGACGCCGATTGGGGATATGTCGGCGAAGGCAACCACAAGGTCACCATCTATAAAGGAAAGACTCCCGTGCTGAAGCATATTCAGGACACGGAAGCCGTGGATCGTCTTGTTGAACTGATCGAGAAAGATCAGTAGTAAATTATTTAAGCTCAGCGATAACCGTTTCGCAGGCTCTGGTGAAATCACCTTCCTTCACCTTGACATCAGCGTCAAGCGGAAGGAATATGTCGATTCGTGAGCCGAACTTGATGATCCCGCACTGCTGCCCCCTCTCAACCTCGTAATTCTCTTTCGAGTAGCAGACAATCCTTCTGGCGAATGTGCCGGCTATCTGCCTGAACAGAATCTCACCGTGCTCATTGCAGATCGCCGTGGACGAATGCTCATTCTTTTCCGAGGCCTTTGGCAGGAAGGCAAGCAGATACTTTCCCGGATGATATTTATAGTAGGAAATCACCCCGTCCATCGGCCAGAAGTTAGTGTGGACATCGAAGAAGTCCATATATACCGACACCTGGATGCGGTCGTCCTTGAAATATTCCTTCTCATAGACCCGGTCCACGATAACAACCTTGCCGTCGGCGACGGAAGTTATCATCTTGCTGTCTCCCTCCGGTATCACCCTTTCCGGAACCCTGTGGAACCAGAAAACGAAGAAAGCAAAGGCGAGCAGGATGACCGTGATCGGGATTGAAATGAACAGATTGTGTATGAATATCCACGTGCACGCTATCAGGACCGCTATCACAGCCCAGTTGATGCCTATCGTTCCGTGCGAGTCCTTATCAACTATTATCTTCTTCATATCGCTTGTATATTCATTAATTGATTATCAAGTTATTATTAATTATAGCAGATCAAAGATCGCCAGATAGATCGCCCCGAACGGCATCGCCATCAACGTGCTGTCGAACCTGTCCAGAAAGCCTCCGTGTCCAGGGATGATTTTTCCAGAGTCCTTGACTCCGTACACTCTTTTCCATTGAGACTCAAACAGGTCGCCATAGACTCCGGTCACGGACATTATAAATGACAGGATGAGGCAGTGGATGAGAGGAAACTTCAATATTCCGAACTCATAAAGAGCGAACGCCGCCAGAACCGAACTGACAAGTCCGCCAATGAATCCGATCCAAGTCTTCTTTGGCGACACAGACGGAAAGAGTTTTTGCGGGAATATCTTGCCGAGAGATATTCCGAAGGCGAACGCCCCGACATCCGAGCACCATATTATGATGAAAAAGCAAAGGAGCAGGTTGCCGCTGAAGTTCCCGGCCTTGTCAAAGGCGATGAGGTTTGATAGCGCTATCGGAACCGCGATGTACAAAAGCCCAGTGTAGATGTTCGAGAATTTGCCGTATTCATCCTTGTCCTTGACGTACAGTGAGTTGATCATCACGATGAAGATCGGAACCATCGCGAAGGCCACGAATCTTATCGGAATATGATAGGAAGCCGTGGCGAACAGCAGTCCGAAAAGGAAGATCGCGGCGATGATCGCCAGCACCTTAGAGAAGGTGTAGCTGTTCCCCATCGTGATGTGGTAGAATTCCAGCAGCATCACGGACATTATGAATATTATCAGTCCGGCGAACAGGAACTTATTGAACATCAGGCAGGCCAACATCGCAAGGATGAAGACCACGCCTGAAATGGATCTGACGACAACGTTATTCATTTCCAGCCTCGGTTATCTGTGTGTCACTCTCGGTTGCCTGAGCCTTGGCAGGTTCCGCATCCTCAGCTGGTTTCACCTTCGGGCCGAAAATCTTCTCGATGTCCTCGGCGAAGATCACCTCTTTCTCAAGGAGGATCTGAGCCATCTTGACGAAGCCTTCCTTATGCTCGGTCAGAATCTTGTAGGTTCTGTCGTGAATCTCTTTGACAAGATCCTTAACCTCCTGGTCCATAAGCTCGGCGGTCTTCTCGCTGTAAGGCTTTGTGAGGTCGTAGCCCTTTGATCCGGTCGAATCATAGAACGACACCTCTCCGACCTTCTCGCTCATACCATAGTACTGGACCATATTGTAGGCCATACGGGTAAGCCTTTCAAGATCGTTGAGCGCTCCGGTTGCCGGCTCGCCGTTGATGATCTCTTCGGCCACGCGTCCGCCGATCAACGCGCACATCTTGTCCATGAGATAGGACTTGGACAGGATTTTTCTCTCGTCAGGCAGGTACCAGGTAAGACCGAGCGCATCCCCTCTCGGGATGAGACTGACCTTGAACACTGGATCTGAATATGGCAGTAGCCATCCCACAGTAGCATGTCCGGCCTCATGGTATGCCGTCGTCCTCTTCTCCGCCGGAGTCATGATCGAGCCCTTGCGCTCAAGTCCTCCTACAATCCTGTCAACAGCGTCAAGGAAATCCTGACGATCAATCTCCTTCTTGTTTCTTCTTGCCGCTGTGAGCGCCGCCTCGTTGCAGACATTGGCGATGTCCGCCCCGGAGAAGCCCGGCGTGTGCTGGGCCATAAATCCGAGGTCGAAGTCCTGAGCGACCTTGAGGTTGCGTGTGTGAACCTTGAATATCTCTTCCCTTTCCTTCAGTTCCGGAAGATCCACGTGAATCTGGCGGTCGAAACGTCCGGCGCGCAGAAGCGCCTTGTCGAGGATGTCAGCCCTGTTTGTGGCCGCAAGGATTATCACACCTGAATTTGTGTCGAATCCGTCCATCTCGGTAAGAAGCTGGTTGAGAGTGTTCTCTCGCTCGTCATTTGAAGAGAATCCGACATTCTTCCCTCTGGCCCTTCCGACAGCGTCGATCTCGTCGATGAACACGATGCAAGGAGCTTTTTCCTTCGCCTGACGGAACAGGTCACGGACCCTGGAAGCACCGACACCGACGAACATCTCTACGAAATCCGAACCGGAAATCGAGAAGAACGGAACGTTGGCTTCCCCTGCCACTGCCTTGGCCAGCAATGTCTTTCCGGTACCCGGAGGGCCTACCAGAAGGGCTCCCTTAGGGATTTTTCCTCCGAGGGCTGTATATTTCTTAGGATTCTTGAGGAAGTCCACGATCTCCATCACCTCTTCCTTGGCTCCGTACAGACCCGCGACATCCTTGAATGTGACGTTGACCTTCTCCTTGTCGGCGAGCTTGCCGGTGGATTTACCGACATTGAACACTCCGCCGGGACCGCCGCTGCCTCCGCCCATATTCCTGCTGAAGCCACGGAACATCCAGATCCACATAACGATGAGCAGGATCGGGAAAATTATCCATTCAAGGACGTTTGACCACATCCTGCTGTCGTTCTCCATCACAATCTTGACCTGACTCTCGTCCGGAGTAAGCTTGGCGTTCAGCTCACCGAACTCCTTCTCGGCGTCGAACTTGTCGGAGACCAGGAATATGAAATGAGGCGAGCTGGCCGGAACCTTGCCGCCAAACTTGTCAGCATATTTGTTGAGCCTGTCCGGGCGCACGGTGATGTTGCCCTTGAAGTCGTTCCTCACGAAATCAATCTCCTTGATGTCGCCCTTGAGGAACATCTCCTGGACCTCGGCCCATTCTATCTTCTGAGGATTGGCCCCGCTGTTGTTGAGCAGCAGCCAACCTATGCCAAGGATAAGAATAAGGTAAAGCCACGAGAAATTGAATCTCACGCGGATAACCTTCCTTCTTGGATCATTGCCTTTCGGCGAATTTGCGTTATTCGGCATCTGTCTCTGTCTTTTTTGTTTTAGGAACGCGTCTCTCCTTGTATTCCTTGTGCGGAGCGTCGGCCCAGAGCTCCTCCAGCCTGTAGAACTGGCGGTATTCCGTAAGGAATATATGAGCGACGATATCCCCATAGTCCAGGATTATCCAGAAATTATTCTCCAGACCCTGGGTACGGAGAGGCTTTCTGCCTTCCTCCCGCATCTTGTCGATGACATTGTCGGCTATGGCGTTGACGTTGGTGGTGGAGTCAGCGTTGCAGATCATAAAATGGTCAGTGATTGCGGTTCCCAGCGGCCTGAGATCTATGTCAATTACGTTTTGTGCTTTCTTGTCGAGCATAGCGTCGGCCATAACCCGCAAATCGTGTGTAATCATATTGAGAATGTTTTATATTTTTGCAATTACAATCAAATATACAAATATACGACAAATTCTGAACCAATGAAAGAGGAAGTTGACATACAATGGCTCGATGAGGTAGATTCGACTAATAATGAAGCCCTAAGAAATATTTCAGGGATTGACAATCTGTCAGTCCTGGCGGCTCTACATCAGACTTCAGGGCGTGGCCAGCGGGGTAATTCATGGTCCGCACGGCCCGGAGAAAACCTCACATTCTCTCTGGTGATGAAGTTTGGGGACGGAGCCTATCCGCCATTGAAGGCCTCAAGGCAGTTCCCGATAAGCCGGAGCGTCACCTTGGGCGTGCTTGATTACCTTGAATATGAAGGGATTGTGGCCACGGTCAAATGGCCGAACGACATTTATGTCAGGAACAGGAAAATATGCGGAATACTCATTGAGAACACCCTTTGCGGAGACTCCCTGACGGCAAGCGTCATCGGAATCGGCCTGAATGTCAACCAAAAGGAGTTTCCGCCACAACTTTTGAACCCCGTCTCGATGGCGATGCTGACCGGCAGGGAATATGATCTCAAAGACCAGCTTCCCAAACTTTGCCGCTTCCTGAAAAGGAGGCTTGGACACTACGACAACGCTGAGGAATATGTCAGCAGACTCTACCGCGTCGGCACTTTCAATGAATATGTAGTCTGCTCGACAGGCGCGTCAATACGTGCGAGAATCGTTGGTGTCACCGACCGTGGCCTGCTCTGTCTCGAAACAGAAAAAGGCGAACGTTTAGAGTTCGCCTTTAAGGAAATAAGCTATGTTATCTAACGAAGCTCAGCAATAGCCTTGGCAGGATCCTCCGCCTTGAATACCGAACTTCCGGCCACAAGCATTGTCGCTCCGACTTCGGCCAGAATCCTTGCGTTGGCGGATGACACCCCGCCGTCAACCTCGATGTCCTTCACGACTCCCCTTCTGTCCATCTCTGCCTTCAGAGTTTTGATCCTGTCGATGGATTCCGGGATGAATTTCTGTCCCCCAAATCCGGCGAATACCGACATTATCAGGAAGAAGTCCACATCCTCGATGTATGGGAAAAGCCTTTCGACGGGCACATCCGGGTTGATCGCAAGTCCGGCTTTCGCTCCACAGGCTTTGATCATCCCTATGATCTCCTTTGGATCCTTGCCGGCCTGGTCAGCGGCCTCCAGATGGAAGCTTATCAGGTTCGCTCCGCATTTGGCGAATCTTTCGATGTACTTGTCCGGATTGATGATCATCAGGTGGACGTCCATCGGGACGGTCACGGCCTTGGCGATAGCCTCCATCACCGGAAACCCGAACGAGATGTTCGGTACGAGACTGCCGTCCATCACATCGATGTGGATCAGGTCGGCGTTCCCGTTGACCATCCTGATGTCCGGCTCCAGATTGAGGAAATTGCCGGATAGTATTGAAGGGGCTATCTTTACCATATTATTCAAAATTCGTGACGACATCGACAAGATGCTCGGTGAACTTGTCAAGGGACGCAAGCTCAAGCTTCTCGCCCGGAGCGTGCACACCCCTGAGGGTCGGACCGAAGGAAATCATATCCAGATCCCCGAACTTCTCCCCGAAAAGTCCACACTCAAGTCCGGCGTGAATGGCCTTGACCTCCGGCTCGCATCCGAACAGTTTCTTGTACGAATCCACACACACGCGCAGAATGTGGGAATCGAGGTTCGGCTTCCACCCTGGATATTCAGAAAGATGGGTCACTTCGGCTCCGGCGAGCAGGAAGTTGGCCTCCACCTTGGCGGCCATCATCTTTCTTGCCGAACCGGTCGAGCTGCGCTGGCTTGTGATGACCTCGATCCTTCCCTGCTTGTTCATCCTTACGGCCGCCAGGTTTGTCGAAGTCTCCACGAGTCCCGGAATGTCCTGGCTCATAGTCTCGACTCCGTGCGGGCAGGCGAAGAGAGATGCGATCAGCCTCCTTGCGACATCGCTCTGGATCGGCTTCTCGGTGCATCTGTACGTCTCGCCGCTGAAGCTCAAATCTGGATCCGTCCTGAAATATTCATTCCTCAGATCCTTGCCGAACGAGGTGAGTCTCGCGATTGTGGCGTCCGCATCCGGAACGGTGATGATTGCCTCGCACTCCCTCGCTATCGCGTTCGGCTTGTTGCCGCCTTTCAGCATAACAAGCTGAAGTCCATAAGCCATTTCTGAATATAGGAAACGCGCCATCTGCTGCACCGTGTTCGCGCGGCCCTTGTTGATGTCATCTCCGCTGTGTCCGCCGAGCGCTCCGCCGATCTCCAGTCTTACCGGCTTATAGCCTTCTTTGAAATCTTCTTGTTTGTAATTGAACACGGCTGTCGTGTCAAGGCCGCCGGCGCAACCGATGAACATCTGCCCCTCATCCTCAGAGTCAAGATTGATGAGAGTCCTGCCGGTGAAGAAGCCCGGTTCCATTCCGAAGGCCCCGTCCATTCCGGTCTCCTCAGAGATGGTGAACACGCACTCAATCTTCCCCATCGGAAGGTCACTGTCCAGAAGCGCGAGCATCGCGGCGACACCGATTCCGTCATCGGCCCCGAGCGTGGTGTCCTTGGCGACCATCCAGCCATCCTCGATGACATATTCAATAGGATCCTTGAGGAAGTCGTGCTGAACGCCGCTTCTTTTCTCGCAGACCATATCCTGATGTCCCTGAAGAACGAGCGTAGGCACATTCTCCTTGCCTTTGCTGGCTTCCTTGACTATGCAGACATTGTTTGTCTTGTCGGTTTTACATTCAAGATGCCTCTCCCCGGCGAAACGCTGAAGAAAGGCAGTCATCGGCTCTTCGTGTCCGGACTCCCTTGGAATCCGTGTGATTTCCTTGAAGATTGAGAGTACTTTTTCTGAATTCATTTGGCACCTTTATTATCTTGCCACAGGCACAAGCATCTTTTCTATGTCGGTCACGTATTGCTTGAACATCTTGTCTGTTGTCATAAGGTCCGACACAGTCGTGCAGGCGTGCAGCACTGTAGCGTGGTCTTTCCCTCCAAGTTCCATACCAATCGTTGACAGGGAGCAGCCGTTTATGTGGTTGCGGCTCATGTACATGGCTATCTGCCTGGCCTGGACGATCTGCCTCTTCCTTGATTTGGAGAGCAGGGTCTCGCGGGTGATGTTGAAATATTCGCAGACAACTTCCTGAACCTTGTCGATGGAGATTTCATTCTGATCCTCGCTTACGATGTTGCCGGTGACCTGTTCGGCCAATTCCTTCGTGACTTCCTCGTGGCAAAGGGTGGCGTTGGCAATCAGAGAGATAAGCGCTCCTTCCAATTCCCTGAAGTTCGAGCGTATCCTGTTCGCAAGAAGCTCCAGCACCTCATCGCTGACGGATACACCCTCGCGGACGCATCTTGCCTTCAGCATGGCCAGCCTTGTGTCGTGGTCAGGCTTGGCCAATTCGATGGACAAGCCCCACTTGAAGCGCGAAAGCAGCCTCTCCTCGAAGTTCTTCAAGTCTGCCGGAGAGCGGTCGGAGGTGAACACCAGCTGCTTGCCGGACTGATGAAGATGATTGAATATGTTGAAGAACGCGTTCTGCGAGGCCGGGCCGTTCAGTTCCTGGATGTCATCCATTATGAGGACATCGATCCTCATGTAGAAGGCCATGAAGTCAGTCAGCTTGTTCTGTACACTGACCGCATTGACGTACTGGGTCCTGAACTCGTTGCCGGTGACATAGAGGACAACAAGATCCGGGTAGGCTTCGTGGATGGCGATACCGATCGCCTGCGCGAGATGGGTCTTGCCAAGTCCCGGGCCACCGAAGATGAACAACGGGTTGAACGGAGTCTTGCCAGGCTTGTCTGAGATGCTTATTCCCGCATTGTAGCCCATCTTGTTGCACTCCCCTTTTATAAGGTTGTCAAAGCAATAGACCGGGTTCAGCCTCGGGTTGATCTTGAGTTTCTGGATCCCCGGAAAGACGAACGGACTCGGATTGCCCGATGGCTGGAACGTGTTGATCGTCACCGGCTTGTTCTCCGGTACGTTGCCGTGCGACGCGGTGAATACCATCGCGCGTTCCTTCTGTACAGGATGGATCTTGTAGAGCAGCCTTGCGTCCTGCCCGATCACTCTTCGGAGTGTCATCTTTATTATTGGTAGGAAAGCGTCTTCAAGATAGCTTCTGAAGAAATCGGTCGGAACCTCGACCGTCAATGTAGAGCCTTCGAGAGAAACGGGAACTATAGTCTTGAACCAGACGTCAAACTGTTTCGGTTCAACGTTCTGCTCAAAAATCCTAAGACACTCATTCCAGACAGAGATATGTCTTTCCAGTTCAGCCATTTCTTTAAATGAATTAATTTGAATTATAAGAGAATTGTTCCCTCTTCGTTTTTGCTTGTGCAAAATTGGGGGAAAATTAATTCATAAAAAATCTTTTTTTGTATTGTTTTTGATTTTTATTTTCCTTATATGAACCTACTTTTGCACTAATTAAATTATGTAATATTAACGTAATCAATATTTTACGACTAAAAATTTTCTTAAGTTGGCTATTATCAAGCGAGTTATAAATTAGAATTTGTATAAAATAAAAATCCCGTCCCTCCAACGCTTTGATTAAGTGGAAGAACGGGATTTCAGAAGGGCTATCTCAGACGTTCCGCGGTATGGTTCTCAACCTTTACAAGAAATGAGTCCTTGAAATCGCGGCTCAGTGAGCGGTTCATCTCCTTGGCTGTGTTCAAGTCTGAAGAGTAGCCTATGATATACTTGAAAAGTCTTCCGGCCGGCATCTTGATAACGTCATATCCTTTGAAGAAAGGATCGTTGCCGGGCATTGATTTGGAAGATACCAGAACCTGAGTTCCATAAACAATTGAAGCAGCCTCTTTAACAGACACTTCCGTTACCCCATCTTCAGCCACGCTTGATTCAGAGCCTGTGCTTTTTGCCTTTACGGAGCCATTGACAGCGTCCGAGCCGTCATATTCCTTCTTGTAGATTTTGAACGCATCGTAGATGTCTGAAGCGATCCGGGCTCGTCCCTTTTCGGTGATCAGGGCCTCGCGGTCGGCGGAGTTGGACAGGAATCCGCATTCTATGAGCACTGATGGCATCGCCGTACGCCACAGGACGTAGAACGCATCCTGGGATATTCCTCGGCTATGCTGGAACGTTCCTCCCTTCATTTCCTTGTCCACTGCCTGGGCGAACTTGAAGCTTTGCTCCAGGTAGGCGTTCTGCATCAGATTCATAAATATGTAGGACTCCGGATCGTTCGGGTCGAAGCCTTCATAGCGGGTGGTGTAGTCGTCCTCAAGCTTTATGACAGAGTTCTCCCTGCGCACCACGTCCATATTCCCGGCGTACATGTCCTTGTTCTTGCTGTTGTATTGGCCGAGGATATGCACAGAATAGCCGTTTGGGCCGTTCTTCTTCCCTGGCACGGAATTCACGTGGACGGAGATGAACAGGTTCGCGTTGTTCGCGTTCGCTATGTCCGCCCTCCCTTGAAGTGTGACAAACGTGTCGTCGCTTCTGGTCATTATGACCTTCACATCCGGGTAGCCTGCCTTGATCATATCGGCCAGTCGTTTGGATATGTCCAGCACCAAGGTCTTCTCCATTGTCTTTCCGCTCGGGCTTATGCAGCCGGAGTCCTTGCCACCGTGACCGGGGTCTATGACCACGGTTGACAAACGTATCGAAGCCGGCTGATTCTTTTGTGCATAAGCGAAAAATCCGGCCGTTGAAAGCGACAGTGCCGTAAGTACGGCAAGAAAATTGCGATGTAAATCCAAAATATGTAGTATATTTGTCTTTTGCAAATTTATAAAATAATTGCAATTCAAGAAGCATACATATAATATTATCCTCGTGGCGGCTCTTGCCGCGCTGACTGGACTGACAATGTTCGGGCAGGATGTGAGGAGGAACAGGAGTCTGAGAAAGGCCTCTGTGGTTCAGTTTACGCCGGACTCCATCAGGCCAGCCGCCGGGACCTTGCCACAGGCGAAGGATTCCTTGCCGCCCGCAGAAGACTCAATCGCCCGCAGAAGAGATTCCCTAAGGGTGGCTGACTCAACATCAAGGGCTGACTCGTTGTTTCTTCTTGACAAAAGCTCGCTTACCAGACCGGCATTCTCAGGAGCGAAAGATTCCATAAGGCAGGATTTTTCCAACGGTCAACGCAAGATGTATTACTGGGGAGACGTCGAGGTCTCCTACGAGAACATCAAACTGAAGGCTGACTACATGGAATATGACATGTCCACCGGCACCGTCTATGCCAGAGGCACCTACGACAGCCTTGCCCAAGAGTGGAAGGGGCAGCCGGAGATGACCCAGGGCAGCCAGACATTCAACATGGAAGAGGTCCGGTACAATTTCAACACCCGCAAGGCCAGGATCACGAACATGATAACGAAGGAGGATGACGGCATCCTTCACGGGAAGAACATCAAGATGATGCCGGACAAGTCCATCAACATAACCAAAGGCAAGTACACGGTCTGCGATCTTGAGCATCCGCACTATTACCTTAAGCTGTCTTCGGCGAAAGTTGTCACCAAACCATCCCAGAAGACGGTGTTCGGTCCGGCGCATCTCGTTGTGGAGGATGTGGATCTCCCGATAGGAATCCCGTTCGGATTCATCCCCAAGCGTCCTGACAGAGCCACCGGACTTCTAATGCCGTCTTTCGGAGAGGAGAACGCGCGTGGTTTCTACCTGAGGGACGCCGGCATGTACTTCGTTCTGGGAGACTATTTTGACATGTCGTTGACAGGTGACTATTACACCCTTGGCTCTTGGGCGGCCAATCTTAACTCAAGGTACATGGTGAAGTACAAGTTCACCGGCAACCTGGCCGTCAACTATTCAGTCGACCAGACAGGCGAGAAAGGAAGCACGGACTTCTTCCAGAGCAAAAACTTCGGAGTAAGGTGGTCCCACTCACAGGATTCCAAGGCTCACCCTGGAACATCATTCTCGGCGTCGGTCAATTTCTCCAGCCCTTCCAACAGCCGATACAACTCGCATTCGGTGTCGGAGGCTCTCCAGAACCAGATCTCGTCTTCCATCTCATACTCAAAGAACTGGAACGGAAAGTTCAACCTGTCGGTCAACGCCCTGCACAGCCAGAACTCAAGAGACAGCTCATACACATTCACACTGCCTAACATCACTTTCTCTGTCTCCACATTCTATCCTTTCAAGATCAAGAACAGGGTCGGGAAAGAGCGTTTCTACGAGAAATTCGCCCTGGGTTACAACACATCCATCCAGAACAAGATCAATTTCAAGGCCTCGGAGTTCGGAGAACCTGGCTTTATTGACAAGTTCCAGAATGGCGTGGCTCATAATTTTTCGATAAAACTGCCGGATTTCACTCTTTTCAAATACCTGAATGTGGCCCCTAATGTGAGTTACGGCATGAACTGGTTTTTCCGCAAGAGCGAGGCGTATTTCGATCCAGAGACAAACAGCGTGAAGACCGAGATGGGCAAACAGTTCGGCACCTTCGGCGCCACACACAATTATTCCGGTTCACTTTCGATGAGCACGCGGATCTACGGAATGTACAATTTCGGCAAGTATCATAAGATACAGGCACTTCGTCATGTCGTCTCTCCGAGCGTCAGCATGAGCTTCAGTCCTGAGAAAGGCAAAGCCTTCAACGGATGGCGCACGTTCAATTATGTGGATACTCTCGGCGTGCAGAAATCCTACGACTACAACATTTACCAGGGACAGATCAACTCAGCTCCAGGCAAGGGCAAATCCGCCACCATGAGCATCTCGCTCGGCAACAACCTTGAAGCCAAGGTGCGTGACATGAAAGACACGACAGGCACAGGATCGAAGAAAGTGAAGATCCTTGATCAGTTCAACTTCTCCACAGGCTATAACTTCCTGGCAGATTCCCTCAAGATGAACAATGTGGGACTGTCCATGTCCACCTCTATTTTCGGCAAACTTGGAATCAACGGCAACATGAACTTCGACCCGTATGCCATCAACGAGAGAGGACAGCGGGTCAACAAATATAACCTTCTGGAGACAGGCGTGCCTCTCAGGCTCACCAACGTCAGCACCTCTGTGTCATATTCATTGTCCGGCAAAGGCACTGTCAAAGGCAACGACGGTTCGAAATCTTCAGGCGGGGACGGTGGTGGCTCCGGCAATCCGGCCGACTACTACAGAAGAATATACTATCATCCTTTGACCGGTGAATATATTCCTGGCGGATGGTTGTATTATACGAATCCTAACGTTCCGTGGAGCCTTAACTTCAACTATAGCTTCTCGATGAGCCGGTCGTACAGCTACGCCAACAACCAGCTCAGCAAGAAGGATAACTACACCCAGACACTCGGTGTTCAAGGAAATATTCAACTGACCCCTAAGATGTCAGTGCAGGCGCAGTCAGGATGGGATTTCACAGCGATGAAGATGACCACGACGCAGTTCTCTTTCAGGTACGATCTGCATTGCTTCAATATTTCCGTCTCTTGGGTGCCTTCTGGAATGTACCAGTCATATTCATTCCTCATCTCTGCGAACGCGGCGGCTTTGGCTGACTTGCTGAGATTCAAGAAAAGTACGAGTTATTGGGATAAATAGTTGGATGTTTATCATAAATATCTTATATTTGCATGCTGACATTTTCAGCGTAAGCCTTTGGGCTATTATATCCACTATAACTTTTCTGAAATCATATCCGGTTCTTACATCGGATTCATTTTAAATTTATGCCTTATAATTTATTTGAACTCACTCAGATGAGCAGGGAGCAGCTCGAAAAAGTCGCTCAGGAGCATCAGATTAAGAACATCAAGAAATTCACTGATGAGAATCTGTCCTATGCTATACTTGACGCGCAGGCTGCCGCCGCGTCTCTTCAACCGATAGAGAAACCAAAAGCCAAACGTGGAAGGCCTCGCAAGAATCCGCTTCCGGAACAATCCGGCGTTCAGGATACCAAGTCGGCTGACACCAGGAAAGATGAGAAAAAGGCTAAATCGCAGCAGAAGCCGGAGGTCAAGACTGACAAGGCGGAAAATTCAGAACAAAAGGCGGAACCTATCGCCGCTCAAGGAACGGAGGTTAAGCCGGCTCCTAAAAAAAGAGGACGTAAGCCTAAATCCGCTATGGTTCAGGCTCAGGTCGAGACCGCTGCGTCGGTGGAGGAGAATAAGCCGGAATCCGTGGAGGCTGCCGCCACCGAAGTCACTCAACAGCCCGATGCTCAGACTTCAGCCGACAAGCCGGTAAATGGCAAGGAGTTCATTCATGCGCTTTTTGATGATCTGAAGGATGATCCGGCGGCTCATGCTGATGTTACCCGCAGAAAGCAGAAGAACAAGTTCCAGGGGCAGAACAACGGTCAGAACCCGAACCAGCAGCAGAAGCCCCAACAGAATTTCCAGAATCCAAATCAAAGGACGAAAGCTCCGGAAATCGAGTTTGACGGTACTGTGGAGGCGACGGGTGTTCTGGAGATCATGCCGGACGGTTATGGTTTTCTCCGTTCTTCGGACTACAATTATCTCAACTCCCCTGACGACATCTATGTCAGCCAGAGTCAGATAAAGAATAATGCCCTCAAATCCGGTGACACCGTCACCGGTGAGATCCGTCCTCCTAAGGAGGGTGACAAGTACTTCCCTCTCGTGAGGATCAAGTACATCAACGGACGTACTCCTGACTACATCCGTGACAGGGTGCCGTTTGATTTCCTCACCCCGCTGTTCCCGGAGGAAAAGTTCAATCTTCTTGGTCACGGCCATCAGAGCGATCCTTCGTGCCGTATCGTGGATATGTTCACTCCTATCGGAAAAGGCCAGCGTGGCTTGATCGTGTCGCAGCCGAAGACCGGTAAGACAATGCTGCTTAAGTCAATCGCCAACGCGATCGCGGACAATCATCCGGAGGTTTACGAGATCGTGCTTCTTATCGACGAGCGTCCTGAGGAGGTTACCGATATGAGCCGCAGCGTAAAGGCCGAGGTGGTGGCCTCGACATTCGATGAGCCGGCCGAGAGGCACGTGAAGGTCGCGAATATGGTTCTGGAGAAGGCACGCAGACTTGTGGAGTGTGGTCACGATGTTGTGATCCTGCTTGATTCCATCACCCGTCTGGCCCGTGCGTACAACACAGTGCAGCCGGCTTCCGGTAAGGTTTTGACCGGAGGTGTGGACGCCAATGCCCTGCAGAAGCCTAAGCGTTTCTTCGGTGCGGCGCGTAACATCGAGGGTGGCGGTTCGCTGACAATCCTTGCGACGGCCTTGACTGAGACAGGTTCCAAGATGGATGATGTGATCTTCGAGGAGTTCAAGGGTACCGGCAATATGGAGCTTCAGCTTGACAGGACCCTCGCCAACAGGCGTATATTCCCTGCCGTCAATGTGGTTCTTTCCAGCACGCGTCGTGATGATCTGCTATACAGCCGTGAGGCGGCCAACAGAATCTGGATCCTGCGCAAGCTTCTTGCGGATATGAATCCTACCGAGGCGATGAACTTTATGCTTCAGCTGATGGACGAGTACAAGACCAATGATCTTCTCCTTGAGAATATGAACAAAGTCACCCCTCGTGACGCCAAGTACTACGACACGTTCTAATTGATTCAAGAATATATGAATAAAGGCGATTGAATATCTTCAGTCGCCTTTTGTTTTTTTGAATTGTTTCCATAGCGGAATATTTGATGCGGCAGACTTCCGCGCTGCGCGCTCCATCCCGTCCCGCCTACGGCGGGCCACCCGTTCATATGGCCACGGGCGGCCATAGTCTGCCGCACCAAACATTCCGCTAAAAGTAATGCACCTATCCTACAGAATGGCAGTCGCCTCCGGCGACTTTGGCTCCCGAAGAGGGAGGGGACCCGCATTTGCGGGGAGGATCGCCGGAGGCGACTGCCATTCTGTAGAATCAAAACATGAATCAAACATGAATCAATACTGATCCCAGGACTTGATTTGGATGTCGTTTATGCTGGTGGAGCAGAAAGCGCGGATGAAGGCGGTGGCGAGGCGGGCATTCGTGAAGAGGGTGACGTTGAAGTCTATGGCTGCCCTTCTGATCTGGTAGCCGTTGGAAAGTTCCAGAGCCGAGAAGTTTTTCGGGATATTGATCACCATATCAACCTCTTTGTTCTGAATCATTTCCAAAGCTGGTTTGAATCGTCCCTTGAAATTAGGATTGTCACACTCGCTTGGCCAGAGAACCTTCGTGGCAGGAACACTGTTCTCCACAAGGTACTTGTAGGTGCCACCTGTAGCGTAAAGTTCATAACCCTTCTCGACGAGAAGTCGGCAGGCCCTCAGCATATCAGCCTTCTGGAGCGGATCACCGGTCGAGAGCAGAACCCTCTTCTCCGGAATCCTTTGGCCGACTGAAAGCACTGATTTCAGCAAAGCCTCATTAAGGTCATCGCCCAGACAGCCGACCTCACCGGTCGAAGACATATCGACACCAAGCATCGGATCAGCCTCTTCAAGTCTCGCGAACGAGAACTGCGAGGACTTCACGCCTACATAGTCAAGGTCGAAGGCACTCTTCTGCGGAGCCGCAGGATGGAGACCCAGCATAACCTTGGTAGCCAGCTCGATGAAATCGATCTTCAGCACCTTGGACACGAACGGGAAACTCCTGGATGCCCGCAGGTTACACTCTATGACCTTGATGGCGTTCTCACGAGCGAGGAACTGGATATTGAACGGACCGGAGATGCTGAGCGCGCCGGCAATCGCGCGGGCGATCTTCTTGATCCTGCGGACGGTCTCCACGTAAAGCTTCTGCGGAGGGAACTGGATCGTGGCGTCCCCGGAATGGACACCGGCATATTCAATGTGCTCAGAGATGGCGTAGGCAAGGATCTCTCCATTGTCGGCCACCGCGTCGAACTCTATCTCCTTGCTGCGGGTGTAGAATTTGCTGATCACGACAGGATGCTCCTGGGAGACTTCCGCCGCCAGGCTGAGGAAGTGACGGAGCTTCTCCTCGTCGTGGCAGACATTCATAGCGGCTCCGGAAAGCACGTACGACGGTCTCACCAGCACAGGGAAGCCAACCTTCCTGATGAAATTGTCCACCTCGTCGATGGTCGTAAGCTCACTCCATTCCGGCTGGTCAACCCCGAGGTTGTCCACAATGCTGGAGAACTTGTGACGGTCCTCGGCCTTATCGATGTCCTCGGCGGCTGTACCGAGAATCGGAACGTTGTGCTTGTGAAGCTTGAGGGCGAGATTGTTAGGGATCTGGCCGCCCACGGAGACAACGACTCCGTGAGGAGTCTCAAGGTCGATGATGTCCATCACCCTCTCGAAGGTGAGCTCGTCGAAATAGAGCCTGTCGCACATATCGTAGTCTGTGGAGACGGTCTCCGGGTTGTAGTTGATCAGCACTCCCCTGTAGCCCTGCTTCTGGATTGTCTGGAGGCAGGTCACGGAACACCAGTCGAATTCCACGGACGAACCGATCCTGTAGGCTCCCGAACCGAGGACAATCACCGACTTGCCGTCACGCTCATATTCAATGTCACTCTTCGTGCCGTTGTAGGTCAGGTAGAGGTAGTTCGTCTGTGCCGGGAATTCGGCGGCGAGGGTGTCTATTTGCTTGACGACAGGGACAATGCCGAGAGACTTTCTATATTCACGAACCTTGTCCATATTGGCGGTGACAACTCCGCAGTCCTTCCAAACCGCTCTCTGGATCTGAAAATCGGAGAAGCCCTCCTGCTTGGCAAGGCGCAGGAGTTCAACCGGCATGTCCTCAAGAGTGTCGTAGGAGTTCATATCCTCGTAGGTCTTGACGATGTTCTCCAACTTGTTCAGGAACCATTTGTCGATCTTGGTGAGATCGTGGATCTGATCTACAGTGTAGCCGGCACGCATTGCCTTGGAGATCACGAATATACGCTTGTCGGTCGGCTCCCGGAGAGCCTCCTCCAAGTCAGCGACCTGGAATTCCTTGTTGCCGACGAATCCGTGCGCTCCCTGACCGATCATTCGGAGTCCTTTCTGGATGGCCTCCTCGAAGCTGCGGCCGATGGCCATAACCTCGCCGACGGATTTCATCGAGGAGCCGATTTTGCGTGAAACGCCGTGGAATTTGCTAAGGTCCCAACGAGGAATCTTGCAGACGATGTAGTCAAGAGCCGGCTCGAAGAATGCCGGAGTTGTCTTTGTTACAGAGTTCTTAAGGTCGAACAGGCCGTAGCCGAGACCGAGTTTCGCGGCCACGAATGCGAGTGGATAGCCAGTTGCTTTGGAGGCCAGGGCCGATGAGCGGCTCAGGCGGGCGTTCACCTCGATGACGCGGTAGTCCATAGCGTCAGGGTCGTAGGCGTACTGCACGTTGCACTCGCCAACTATTCCGATGTGGCGGACGATCTTGATGGAAAGTTCGCGCAGGAAATAGTAGTCGTTGTTGGACAGGGTCTGGGACGGAGCCACGACGATGCTCTCTCCGGTGTGGATTCCGAGCGGGTCGAAGTTTTCCATATTGCAGACCGTGATACAGTTGTCATAACGGTCGCGGACAACTTCATATTCAATCTCCTTCCAGCCTTTAAGTGACTTTTCGACAAGTACTTGCGGGGAGAAAGAGAAGGCTTTTTCGCAGAGTTCGTCGAGCTGCTCCTCGTTGTCGCAGAAGCCTGAGCCGAGTCCGCCGAGGGCGTAGGCGGCGCGCACGATGAGTGGGAATCCGAGCTCGTGGGCGGCTTTGCGGGCCTCCTCTATGTTGGAGGCAGGGTGTGACTTGATGGTCTTCACACCGATCTCGTCCAGTTTTTTTATGAAGAGGTCACGGTCCTCTGTGTCCATAATCGCCTGGACCGGAGTTCCGAGAACCTGGACATTGTACTTGTCAAGTATTCCGTTCTCGTACAGTTCCACGCCGCAGTTCAGTGCTGTCTGGCCACCGAACGAGAGGAGAATGCCCTGAGGTTGCTCCTTGGCGATGACCTTCTCGACAAAGAACGGGGTTACCGGCAGGAAGTAGATCTTGTCGGCCACGCCTTCCGAAGTCTGCACGGTGGCGATGTTCGGGTTGATGAGGACGGTCTCGATGCCTTCCTCACGCAGGGCCTTGAGGGCCTGTGAGCCGGAATAGTCAAACTCTCCCGCCTGACCGATCTTGAGTGCGCCTGATCCGAGGATCAAAACCTTCTTTATATTCGTGTTTTTCATAAATTCTTCTTTATTCGAAAGTTACAATTTGCTGATAAACTCGTCAAACAGGAAGTTCGTGTCGGTCGGGCCGCTGGAGGCTTCCGGGTGGAACTGTACCGAGCAGAAAGGCTTGGTCTTGTGGCGGATGCCTTCGTTGGTGCCGTCGTTCATATTCACAAACCAAGGTTCCCAGTCGGCTCCGAGGGTCTTGTCGTCAACCGCGAATCCGTGGTTCTGCGAGGTGATGAAGCAGCGGTTCGTGCCGACCATACGTACAGGCTGGTTATGACTGCGGTGCCCGTACTTCAATTTATAGGTGTTGGCCCCGCCGGCTCTGGCGAGCAGCTGGTTGCCCATACATATTCCGAAAATTGGCTTGTCGCCTTCCATCGCCTTGCGCAAGTTAGCTACGGTGACATTGCAGAACTGCGGGTTGCCAGGGCCGTTCGAGATGAAGAGGCCGTCGTAGTCAAGTTTGTTGAAATCGTAGTCCCAAGGCACTCTGACTACTTTCACTCCCCTCTCCATAAAGCATCTGAGGATGTTGTGCTTGACTCCGCAGTCTACCATCACGACAGTCTTGGAGCCGCTGCCATATTCAATGACATCCTTGCAGCTGACGATGGCGATCTGGTTGGCGAGGTTAGGGTCATCGATCGGAAAATCCTTCTCGACGCCGTCCGGAACAATCATTCCAAGCATCGAGCCCTTCTCGCGGAGAAGCTGCGTGACGGCGCGGGTGTCGATTCCGAATATTCCAGGAATCTTCTGCTCTTTCAGCCACTCGTCGAGGCTCTTGACCGCATCCCAGTGGCTGTAGTCGAAGGAATAGTCGCTTATGACGACTCCCCTCACCCAGATCTGTTCCGATTCGAAATTCTTTGAGATTCCCAGTTCATCCGCTCCTTCCTGTGGTACGCCGTAATTACCTATCAATGGGTAGGTAACACAGAGTATCTGCCCTGAATAGGAAGGGTCCGTAAGACTTTCCGGATAGCCTACCATCGCGGTCGAGAAGACGACTTCCCCGTCAGCCGGGCCGTCGTAGCCGAAGGAGAATCCACGGAACTCCGCCCCGTTCTCCAACTTTAATGTCGCGCCTTTTCTTTCTTTCATTTCCTTGTCAATAATTTTTGACTTATAACTAAATCCAACTTTTTCCTAAAAACAGACTTTTCAACTTATTCCACCCCTCAGTCGCTTCGCGCCAGCTCCCGGTGGGAGCGCCACCCTCCACCGCCTCCCTCGCTGGGAGGCCCTGTCGGCACTGCGTGCCTCCTTTTCTTATTCAGGTGGTCGTGAAGAATAACAGGGGGCATTCAAAAAAAACGACCATCTCAAACAGTGATGAAATGGTCGGTGAAAGTCAATGGAAGAACATTCCCACTGTGCATCCTGGGACGCACTGCCGCTCAAAGGTATTAAAGTCACGTCAAGCATAAGGAAGTCCGTTTGTTTTGCAAATGTACGCAAAAAAATGGGAATAAGCGGCAAAATATTCAATGAATATAAATTCACCGCTTTGCGGTCTGGCGCTTCCTGAAAAGACTGAAAGAGACAATCGAAAGGAATGTCAGCGCCTCTGTCGCCGGCAGAGCGAGCCAAATTCCGTTCACACCGGCAAAAAGTGGGATGACAAGAAAGCAAGGCACAAGGAATATTACCCCGCGCGAAAGCGAGAAAATGGTCGCCGGAAGCGCGCGTTCCACACTTTGGTAATAGCCTATGGCAGCGACGTTCACAATCGACAATGTGAATCCGATGGCCATCAGAGGCACACCGTGAGCCGCTATTGAATATGCAGGAGCGTCTTTGCTGAGGAACAGTGCAGCCACATAACTGATACCGAACGCCAAGGCCAGAGAGACCACAATTCCAAGCGCAAAGGCAGTTAGCAGAGAGAATTTGCGAGCTTCCAGCACACGTTTACGGTTACCGGCACCGTGGTTGAAACTGATAATCGGCTGTGCGGACTGCGAGATCGCGTTTCCGGTCATAAAGATGAACGGCATAATGTAGCAGGCGATGGAAAACGCCGCCACACCTTCTTCTCCTAAATATTTCATAAACACATAGTTGCCCACGAATATAAGCATCGAGATGCTGATCTCGCCAAGGAAAGCAGACAGTCCGAGACGAAACTGGTACCACAGGTTGCGCAACGACAGGCAAAGGCTTTTCCACGACATCTTCAATGGGTAGAGCCTCATTGTCTTGGACAGGAACAGTATGTAAAACAGCACCATAAGGCCTCCGGTCCAGCATCCGATCGAGGTGGCGACGGCGACTCCTTCAAGTCCTTTGTCAAGGATGAACAGGAACACATAGTCCAGCACGACATTCACGATGGATGGAATCGCCGCAGCTGCGGAAGCGTACTTCGGCGAGCCGTCCAGACGGATGATCAACAGTCCGACCGACTGGAGGAACAATGCGCAGAATGCGTAGGAAAGCCATTTCTGATAGTCAAGGACGTACGGCAGAAGTCTGTCCGATGAGCCGAGAAGATAGGCACTCTTGGTGCTGTGGCTCTGGACCAAAATCGTCAGGGCCACAGTGACAAGCACACCGAAAATCAACGTCTGTGTCATATTGATGCGTGCCGCCTTCTCGTTGCCTTGGGATAGATGGACGGAAGAAACGACCGAGCATCCGATGCCGAACAGCATCCCTAACCCGGTCATAATCATCCAGAAAGGTGCGAATATATTGACGGCGGCGAGCGCGTCGCTCCCCACCCCGTGGCCGACAAACGCCCCGTCGATGGTCGTCATCACTGCCATACAGGCCATCCCTATCAATGTAGGAATGAATATTTTTCTGAAGAGTCCCGGAATGCTGTCGGAACCGAAATCGATGGCGTCTCTTTTCATCTTTAAGTTTATTACATTTCCTAATCGGGCTGCAAAGATAGGCCAAATATATTCAGATAAAGAATTTTTGTGAAGTTCGGGAATAAGTAGGCGTCATAGTTTCCCTTTCCGGCGCATCACTATGTAAACAGTGACGCAGATGATGACGGAGAGAAGCGAGCCGGCCGGAGATGCAAGGCCCATCGGGAAGAGCGTGCCGGGATATTCAATGGAAGTCAGATAGGACAAAGGGATGCGGGCGCACGTGATTGATATGACGTTGTGTATGAACGAGATGATGGAATAGCCGCAGGCGGTGAAGAAGCCGCTGAAGCAGAAATGTATGCCGGCGAATATGCAGTCCCACACGTAACCTTTTAGGTATTGGCCTCCAAGGGTGATGACACTGCTGTCGCTCGTGAATATTCTTACGGCATATTCAGGGATGAATTGGAGAATCACTGAGGCCACGGTGCCGAATCCCACCGCGATCGCTATTGAATATTTCATTGTCTTTCTGGCCCTTTCAGGCTTTTTCGCCCCGATGTTCTGCGCCGCCATCGCCGAGACGGTCGCCAGCATCGCTGAAGGGACGATGAATAGCAGTCCGATGAATTTTTCCACTATTCCGACCGCCGCCGCATCGTGATGATGTTGTAGGCTATGATGAACGGGATGCCGATGAAGCATATTCTTAGATAGTCTATTGTGCCTTTGACAGCTTCTTGCGGAGTGGCTATTAGGTTGACAATGCCTTTGTTAGCTGCTAATAGTATGGCTGTTGTGATGATTGCGACGATGGTGAACAGCGTGAATGTGTTGCCGATGGTTCTTGCCGCGTTTTCCCTGTCGCCCGCGCCGATCGCCCTTGCTATCCGTACCGTCGTGCCCATCGCAAGGCCGATGATGACGACGGTGAACATATGCATTATCTGCGCGTCGTTGGACACCGCCGTCGTGCCGGCGACATCGCAGTATTGCCCTATGACGAACAAATCCGCCAATCCGTAGAGGATCTGCAGGAAATATGACATCATATATGGCAGCGAAAACTTCCGGATGTTGCCGAGAATGCTGCCTTGGGTGAGGTCATTCTGAGCCATAGAGTAGATTTGTGGTGCAAAGATAGCGAGTTTGGTGTGAGTTTTCACGAGTTTGTCGGTTATTCCTTGAATATGTTGGGGAATGTTGATAAATTTGTCTTTTGTTGTCGCTTCGGTGGAGGGCTTTGGGGTCCATTGTTAAGTAAGTTGGGAGATTGGTCCCTGAGCCCGTCGAAGGGACGTAAAAGAACAGATATGCTCAACATAGAAGACACGATCTGCGCCCCCGCCACCGTCCCCGGAACCGGTGCCATAGCCATCATCAGGATGAGTGGAAGAGATTCCTTCTCCATAGCTGATAAAGTGATAAGATGCAAGGGTGGTAATATTTCAGACACTGAAGGTTACAGGCTTAAATATGGAGTCGCGCTTGAAGCCGATGGAACCGATCTGGACACCGTCTTGGTAAGCGTGTTCCGTGCCCCGCATTCCTACACCGGAGAGGACTCCGTTGAGATATCCAGCCACTCCTCAAAGTACATTGTGGAAAGGCTCCTGCAACGCTTGGTCGATTGTGGTGCCCGCGTCGCCGGTCCTGGAGAATTTACCCAAAGGGCTTTTGTAAATGGCAAGATGGATCTTGCTCAGGCCGAAGCCGTTGCCGATGTGATTTCCGCGCAGAGCGAAGCAGCGCACAAAGTAGCATTCAGTCAGTTGAAAGGCGGCTTCTCCAAAGAGTTGAAAACCCTCAGGGAGGAGCTTCTGAAAATGACTTCCCTGCTTGAATTAGAGTTGGATTTCGGCGAGGAGGATGTTGAGTTCGCCAGCAGATCCGAACTGTCCTCCCTGCTTGATGGAACACTTGCACATATTCATTCGCTGACCGATTCCTTCCGCTACGGCAACGCACTTCGCAATGGAGTCCCGGTCGCCATAGTCGGTGCCGTCAACGCCGGCAAGAGTACCCTCCTGAACGCTCTCCTTTGTGACGACCGTGCCATCGTCTCCGACATCGCCGGCACCACCCGTGACACCATCGAGGAGACAATGACCATCGATGGCACATTGTTCCGTTTTATCGACACCGCCGGTCTCCGCGAAACCTCAGATGAGGTCGAAAAGATCGGCATTTCCCGCTCGTATAAGAAGATGAACGAGGCCTCGATCGTCCTTGCCCTGCTTGATGTCACCGCCTCCGAAGAAGAAAACGAGTATTCGATTTCTGACATAGTCTCAAATCTGGATGTAAAGTCACAAAAGTTGATCGTTCTGCTGAATAAAGTGGATGTTTTGGGTAATAACATTAATGTTAGCCTAATCAACAATTCTGTTTCTAATCCTAATGAAAAAGTAGTTAAGTTATATATTTCCGCCAAGACTGGTTTCGGTCTTGATGAATTGCGCAAACTGTTGTCCGACTCCCAAAAGTCCGCAACTTTGGATTCTGACCAGACAATCGTCACCAACCTAAGGCACTACCAAGCCCTGATGAAAGCGTCCGAATCCCTCGAAAACGTCAAACGTTCCCTCGCCGCCGGCCAGACTCCCGACCTCCTTTCCGAAGACCTCCGCCAAGCCCTCCACCACCTCGGCACCATCCTCGGCGAAGTCACCACGGACGAGGTGCTGGGGAATATTTTCGAGCATTTTTGCATCGGGAAGTGATACGGAAATAGTGTTTTACCGAGGGACCGGCTCCGGACTTTTTGAAACAGTATCTCTGGAGGAACAGGCACTTCTCCTGCCCAATGGAGAGTTTGCGGTGAGAATGCAGTTTCCACTCTGGAAAAGAATGCTTTTCAGCTTGGCTGGTATGAAATACGACCGTATGGCCGCACGTAAAGGGCAGCACCATCACTTCATATTTGTGCATGAAAATGGTGAGGGTCGCCATGAGAGTCAAGAAGCTGCTCATGAAGAAAGGCCTGAACAAGAAATACTCCTTCAAGCAAGTGATGTCATACCTTGACTCCTACCAGATGGCAAGAACTTCCGTCAGCGGCAGCTGGCAGCCTGTCACGATGCTTTCATATATAAAGGAACTCGCCGATAAATTGGGTGTATAGGGTACAGAAATGGGCATTCTTTATTTAACATTAATCTTTTTTGAATTTGATGAGGCAGTCGTAATAAACCGACATCATGCCGCACCAGTAGTGCCAGTCCTCCGGGTAGTAGGTATGCTGGCCTTCGCGGACACGTGAGACAATTGTCAGAGTATACTCTTCGCCTTCGGCCGTCACGCCGGCAGGATTGGCGTCGTAATTCTCCGAGCCGTCGGGCTCTTCCACATCGATATACCACAACACGCGTTCCTTAAACGGGCTGTCCATCCTGGCACGGTCGTCAAGGTAGTCCATCAACGTGAATCCGGTCTGGTAACCCGCCACGTACTTATTTGCCGCGTCAATCTTGCGGTTGATCGCTTCCAGGCTGTCGCCATCGGCAATCCTGAATTCCTTGTTTGAGCACATCCGGAACGCCTGGTTCAGAATACGGATGATGGATTCCCTGGTCCCGGCAAGAGCTACCTTGGTCTCGATAATCTTTTCACTCATCTCCCGTCCTCCTTTGAATAGTAAAGCGACAGTCCGACGACCGCCGCGGCAATCGAGGCACCGACGATGTAGAGAACACTCTCCCATACGGGCCCTCCTGTTCCGGTTATCAGGGTGTATGCCTTGTAGAAAACCAGCATGGCGCTTCCGGCCATGATGGCAATAGACGCGATGATTTCACCCCGATTGCCCTTTGCCTTCCCGGGAGCCGGCGCCTTCCGAGGCATCTCTTCATACTCGCCGAAGACGGTGACATGGCACCCGACCACATCGTCATCATCGGCCTCAGTGAAGATGCCACCCCTGCTGTCGATGGCAAGGTACAGGCCTTCACCAGCAAGGTACACCTGGGCATCCTTCCCTTTACATTCCAGTGAGGAAATCACCTCCTCAATGGTCCAGAAGCCTTCCAGCACATCATCCACCTCTTCAACTATAATCCGAAGGTCTCCGTCTTTGTCATTCCCCATGCCGACGACACCGAAAGTCCGCTCGTCATCCTTCAGCCAGGCGACTACGCAGTCGTCCCAATGATTCTTCTTATACTTCTTCAGTTCTCCGAAGAGTTCCCCCACGGTGGTCAATTTGATATTCTCTGTCGTTTTCATCTTTTTGTGAATTCTTTATTCCTACTAACTATACTGGAGAAACAGGATATCGTTACCCTGGAAGATGGTCTTTCACGCTGGCGTTTTGACGGACTTCTCTTGTCGTTTTTCCGCCCAAGCAAGGCATTCTTCCCTGCTATACTCTACTTCCGGGTGCTCTCCATGGTACTTCTCCCACATAGGAACATACCTTTCGGGATACATATAAGCCAACGTCCTGAGGAAAATCGGGAACTCTTCTCCGTGTATTCCGGAATCAAGATGGATGCTGCGGAGTTCGCCGTCTGTCGCATCATCGATTGAAGCCGAAACAAAGGCCACAAACCTAGCATCCCTATAAAACTCATCATCTAAAAACACGCAGCATTCATATTGGCGCGCAATATCGGGCCAGGATTTGGCGTCTTCGGAGAATTCATATTCATCATAGAAGCCATCAGAAAGGTAGAAAGTGAATTTAGCTACGAGTCCGGCGGCAGATTCCTCCACACGAACAAATTCAATGAATCTCAATTCTTGCAAACCATCTTCTTCCAAAAGATCAGAAATACCAATATCCTTTCCGTCCCGACCGGAGAAGACTTCCAGCTTGCGGTTGATTGTTTCTATGTCATCGTCTTCCGTAATGGGTTCTTGAATTTCAAATTTCCGCAATGCCGCATTCATCATGCGGACGATATTCTTGCGGGGGCCCTCCACCGCAACAAAATATACATCTTGTTCCATATTTTTCAATAAACTATTTGTTCAACTTGTTCCACATCTTCAAGAACTTCGTAAACTCATCGATTGTCATCAAGCGCTCCAATGCTGCGATGAAGCGGTCCATCCCGTCATCGTTGAAGGCGCCATTATCGGTGTAGTAGTCCTCAAGATTCACCCTCTCTCCGTCCTTCGTGACAGAGTTCATCTGCTGGATGTCATCCTCAATCCCCTCAATGCCATCATACAGCATCATCCCATCAAAAAGAACCTCGCCTTCCACAATCTCCTCCGGCAGCTTTTCGACCACGGTCGCCGGCATCCCGCTGATGTTGGACAGGAAGATTTTGTCCTTGATCACGTCGTAAATCCGTCTGTTGAATTCTTCGTACATACTACAATAGTTATCTCATCTAACCATAATACTGCCAAGAGGAGGTATCGTTACCTGCGGCACAGGAATTCCAGCCTGCCCCCTCCAAGTCAGCCAAATGCCTCTCCCAAAGCTTGCCGTTTGCCTCCCTCAGTTCAATGCATGTGCTCCAACAATCTTCTTCCTCCACATTCAAGATGGTAATCCAGATTCCGGAACACCCGAATATATGCACCTTGACGGATATCGTATCCTTTCCGTCAAACAGTACTTCTCCTTCAGAAAACTCTTCCTCCAAGGCTGTGCTCAGGGCTTTAAACTTCTCGTAAGTCATATCTTATTTCTTATTCATTTTTCAGAGGCTCCCACTCGACTCCGCCGGAAATCAGTGAATTATAGAACGCCTCGTCCGTCAGATACTTGCGACCGTCAAAAGTCTGGGTCTGGGGCTTTGCATCATCGGAAAGGTCGATGACCGCAAAGCGCTGGCTGGCGTAATCCATCTCTTCCGCAGGGCTGTAACTGTCGCCCGACCAGTCAGTCAGGTCCAGATATCTGGCGGTATCACGGAAAGCCTCGAACAGCAGGTCCTTTACAATCTTGCGGGCATCGACATCCGGATTTGCGGGCACAATGGCACCATATAGATTCCACGGCGACTTCCTCTGGGGCTTTTCCATAAGAACCACGCTATATTTCCTTTCCCTTCCAATTATTATCGAGTCATCAGTGACGAACCTCGAAGGATTGGACGCGCAATTCTCCTTTTCCAGCAACTTATAGTCTTTCCAGTATTTCGCCGATTTGTATGCTGCGAGAGTCCCCACTGGCACATAAACCACAGTGTCATCAGGAAATGGCCGATGCCCAACCCCTATCGGGCTCTCCCAGGAAACCTCGACTTCATCGATTGCAGACCAGTCAAAGGCGCCGCCTTCGATGAATTCCAGAGACTTCGGGAGATGAACATGCTTCAGGGACCGGCACTCGTTAAATGCTTCGTATCCGATGAACGTGACCGATTCGGGAAAGATGACACTTTCCAGATGTCTCTGCCCGCGAAGTGCCGCTTCGGCAACCGTCGTTGTACCGTCCCGAACTTCAAGGCACGAATGATCCGGCATATTCCCACAGAAACCGCACAAGGCGTTGCCTAAATATACAGGCCCATCCTGCATCAACGGCAATGCCGTTCCCTCAAGTGCGTAAAGGCCAATAAATTCCAGGAATGCCGGCTGGCCGAGGTCCACCAGGTTCTTGCAGTTTTCGAAAGCGGAACGCTTAATTCGTCGTACCGAGTCAGGAAGAGGCAGATGCTGGAGGAATTCACAACCTTCGAAAGCGCTCTCACCTATGGTTGTAACGTTGGAACCTAACTTCACCTTCCTCAATCTCCAGCACCCTTTGAACAGATTCTCAGTAATCTCGGTCACCGCATCGGGCAACTCAATCGACCTGAGCGCTTCACAGCCATAGAAAGCCTCGGCACCTATTGTAGTCACCGACGAAGGGATTTCTACTTTACGCAATGATTTGCAATCGGAAAATGCACACTCCGGAATAGTTGAAATCGTGTCCGGTATGCGGACAGCCGTAAGCCCCTTGCAACCGTAAAAATCCAGGCCATTTACAATAAAGGCCCGCCCTCCGTGACTGATGGAAGAAGGTACATCCAGTTGTCCGTCCCAATCTTTGGCACTGACCGTGCAGTCATTGATGTTGGTGACATAATTGGTTACGCAGTAATGCAGACCGCCTTCGTCAAACTCTTCGCTTTCAAACGCGTTATGGGCGACATACCGGGTGCTGTCCGGTAGCATTATAGATTTCAGGTTCAGACAATCCGCGAAGGCATCTGCACTTGTTCCAATGCCTTGCACTGGCTGAACAAGGATTCGGAAATGACTCTCAGACGGGCAGGCAGTTTTACCGAGCGCAGAGAGGAACAACCATAAAAAGCACGGGTGCCGATTGAAACGATCGAATCCGGCAGGTTCAGTTCTACCAACTGTTCAAACCCGTCAAACGCACGCACTCCTATCTTCGTCAATGTCTTTGGCAACTCAAGTTTGGAGACAGGGCACGAGCCAAAGGCGTCGCTTCCGATTTCCTGCAGGCCTTCGGAAAAGTGGATTTGTTTGATGTTCCTACACCGTCCGAATGTATCGCGGCCAATTCTTATCAATGTAGAAGGCAGGGTCAATTCTTCTATCGGGCTCCATTCGTAGAATGTGTAGTCCCCGATTTCGGTTACACCCTCCGCTATCACAAGGTGTTTTACCGGGAGTTTGGCAAGGTCACATCCACTCCAGATGGAGCTTTCATGATTATCACTCAGATTGCCGGAAACGACACAGACGCCGTCGCCCGATAGCGAGCATGAGACATCGTCCATCCAGTTCAGTTTACCTTCCAGCAAGGGGGCGTCTGCCGGGCGGTTGCGCCGGAATCTGACAGGCTTGTGATCATCGGCCAGATGAGAATAACGGAACATAGGGAAGAAATACTCTACATTGTCCACATTCCAGCCACTGATGTCCCCACTGAACCTGCTGTGGCTGAACATTTCCGTCATGTCTTTTACGTTGCTGACATCCCACTCGCTGATGTCGCCGTTGAATGTCTTGAACTTGCTGAAAAGTTCCCGCATGTTCCTGATGGCGGACGTATCGATGCAGTTCAGATCCGCACGGGAGCCCTGACGCTTGATCTCCTCGCGGATGGCAGTGATGAGCGCCGTTTTTGTCTTCGGCATATGCTTGAAGCCGGATATGACGCTGACGCTCGGATCCTTCACTGCATCTTGCAAAAGGCTTGGGTCGGAGATATAGATATCCTTGAGGTTCTTACAGTTATAAAAGGCGCCTTTACCAATTGCTGTGACAGAATCCGGGATTCGGATTCTCTTAACGGAAGAACAATAATTAAAAGCAAAGCGCCCGATTTCTTTCACTGAATCAGGTATTTTTATGCTGCCAAGGCCTATACAGCCGTTGAATGCCCTATCCCCGATTCTTTCGACGGAAGCCGGAATGGTTATTTTCCACAAGTATTCGCACAAGCCGAAAGCGTGATCGTAAATTTCGACCACGGATGAGGGAATGATGGAGTTGCGACAGCCAAACAGCAAGCTGTTGGTTGCAGTTTCGATGACGGCATTGCAATTCACCCGGGAGTCGTAAACCGGATTGGCGGCATCCACATCAATTTCCCGGAGATAATTACATCCCCCAAAAGCATTCGAACAAATCTTCACAACGGATTTCGGAAAATGAATGCTGCGAATGTCACAGTACTGGAAAGCCCTTTCTCTAATTTCAGAAACAGAGTCCGGGATATTGGCTTCTTTAAGATTTTTACAACTTCCAAATGCCTCGTTTCCTATCAATTTGACAGAATCGGGCAATATAACAACCCCAAGTGTTCTGTCTCCGGCAAAAGCATAGCTTCTCACCTGGTTGGAACCAGGCGGAATCTTCACGACAAACGGCGGTTGAACCTGATCTCCATAGCGGGAAACGGCAGCGGCCAGTTCTTTTGACGAAGACGCAACAAATACAGGTTTTCCGTCGTACAATTCGTCGTCAGTTCCTGCAGGACCCCTCAGATCTCCGATTTTCAAGATGCTCCTCTTCCCGTCTTTCTCGACAATGATTTGTGCATTTTCATTCAAGAGGGTATTCTTCAGCAATGACGGATTCGAAATATAGACTTCCGTGAGATTCTCGCATTTGTCAAAAGCCCCGTCTTCGATTTCCGTGACGGAATCCGGGATATGGATACTGGTAAGGGATGAACAACGGCAGAAAGCAAAACCGCCTATCACCTTCACGGAATCAGGAATGACTGTATTCTGGCAGCCGATGACCAGCGTGTCGGTCGAGGTCTCAATTACAGCGTTGCAGTCCTCTCTGCTATCATAGACGGGGTTGTTTTGAACAACCCGTATACTCTCCAGTCCGGAGCACGGGGAAAAAGCGGCCGCTCCTATGCGCGTCACCGATCCCGGTATGAGAAGGGTCCGAAGGCTCTTGCAGCCTGAGAACGCCCCGATTTCAATTTCCCGCACCGATTCAGGGATATTTACAGATTCAAGATTCCTGCACCTTTCAAACGAATACGGGCCGATCGTTACAACAGAGCTAGGGATGTCTATCTTCTCGAGCGCTGAAATGCCGAATGCCTTGTATTTGATCTCCCTGATGCCGACGGGCAGAATTGCCTCGAGAAGACTTCTGCAAAAGAAGAATGCCGCCTCTCCAATTTCTTCGACGGAATCAGGCAGGATAACAGTCCCAATGGTTCTGTCTTGGAAAGTATAACTCCCGACCGCCTTCGTGCCGGCAGGTATCTTGACGACATATGGCGGTTGTATTTTCTCGCTGCAGCGGGCAACGGCATCTTTCAACTCCATCCAATTTGCCGCTTCGAACACTGGCTTGCCTTTGTATGTTTCCATATTATCTGTTCATATATTGTTCGTACTTCGAGCGGTTCCTTTCCAAGGCGAAAGGAAGGTTCAGTTTCAATCCTTTGTCACCTGCAAAAGCGGTGTCCGCAATGCTCTTGACACCGATGCAGTCAATCTCCTTCAAAGCCGTACACCTGGCAAAACACCAACTGCCCAACTTGTCGATATGGCCGTCAAACTCCACGCTTTCCAGCTGGGAGCAACCGGAGAAGGCATCTTCTCCGATTGCATCTACGCCATCCGGTACAAAGAGCGACGTGAGCCCCGTACAGCCCCAGCAGGAGCACGACCCGATTTCTTTTACCTACTCCGGTATCTGGAGATGACCTTCATAGGCGGGCGGGCATAACTTCAGCCTGAGGCCCCAAGAGTTCTTGATATACAGTATGCCGTCGATCACGGCATACAGCTCATTCTCACCATCCAGTTCGAAGGCCTTGAGCTTCGACCCGTAGAAAGGAGTTTTGCCGTCCCACGTATGCTGATTTACAAAACGCGCATTAGGAGTAAGCACGAACCGCTCTATGGCTGTATAAGCAAAAGATTCGATGCCAATCTTTTTGATATTCTTGCCAAGGTGCACTTCGCGCAAGGAACGGCAATCTGCAAAGGCGCGTTTCTCTATAGCGATGGTGCTGTCCGGGAAGACAATCTCTTCGATATAAGGCTGGCCTCGGAAGGCTTCCTCTGCAATCTGCTCCACGCCGCTCGGGATTACATATCTTTTGACGTTACGGCCAAGGGGGAAAGAGAGCAAAACGGTTTTTTTCTTGTCGAAAAGTACGCCATCTTCCGATGAGAACTCAGTGTTTGCCTTATCAACAATCACTTCCTGAAGGTTCGCAATTGTTTCGATGCTGACCTTTGTAATGGTGGCCGGGAGTTCAAGCCTTTTCAGGGAAGGGAACTGCTTGAAGGACGACTTGCACTCGCTGACTTCATATACGAATCCATGATGTTCAACCTTTGCCGGAATTTTCAGCGTTGTGATGTCCGGGAAGGATGTATCGTCTTCGGCGTCCTTTGGAAGATCCACAACGACAAGCAGGGCTGCCCCCTTCCTGTCGAAATCCTTGTGCGGGGCATATCGGACCCCGTCCAGTATGAATGCATCCTTTTCCCAAGGGCAACAGTCTTTCGGCAGGGACTCGAGATCAAAATATTTTCCTCTCGCAAAGGTAATGGAAGATATGTTGGCACAGCCGCGGAAGGCGTCACTGGATACGCCTTCAATGGAATCAGGGAACACGATACTTTTCAGCGCCGTGCAGTTCTCAAAGGCTTTACCCCAGATAGCCCGAATACCTGCGCCCCAGGTAATGCTTTCAAGATTGATACAGTTAGCGAATGTTCCACTGGGTATACGCGTCACCTTGTCAGACAGGACGACTGACTTGAGCTTTTTGCAACCGGAAAAGGCTCCGTCCGCAATGGAGTCTACGAATTCGAGGAAAACAAAGCGTTCCCCTGGATGGGCTGGCGGGTAATACTTCAATTCCGTACAGCCATCCGTATCTGCGTTGCTGAACCGCCCCCGGGCGTACAGGACCCCATCCAGAGAACGATACTCCGGGTTTTCCTCGTCAACTGTCACACGTTCAACTTCAGGGCTCCCGAATATAGAAGGAAAAGATGTAACCGACTTGGACACCACCACTTCTTTCAGTTCCGGGCAATTGTCGAATGCACGGGAGTCAACCTCGGTCACGGAAAGTTTTCGGCGATGATAACTGACGATTTCCGGGATTGTCACCGTTCCGGCATAAGCATCGCCTTTAAGCGGCAGCACCTTCAGCGCGGACACCGCTTTTCTGTTTCCGTCAGTATAGACATAATCCTTGAAAACCTTGTAGCGGATGCCGGCAAAGACGAACACGCCGTCACCCTCCTCAATGACGTCTCCAACCTTCCACACGGTTTCGGCTGCAGGAGGAAAGGCTTCCTCTCCGGGCATACCATACGCGATTCTCTCCGGGGACTCCGTCTTCTTGTAGATTCCGTGCCAGTAGTTGTTCTCCTTTGCGCCGTCGTACAGCCAATCCTTCAGTTTCTGGAGAGCGTCCCGGACTTCCTTTTCGGAAATGCACGTACGGGTCACGGTAAGTCTCGCACCGCCTCCCAGCGTATCTGAGGCCTTCGTATAACGGTAGCCTGCCGTTTTGGCATAGTACGCACGCTTTCCGTTAACCACCACTTCAAAATAGAAGTTCTCGCCCATCACAGAGATGGTCTCATCCATTTCCCAGATGCCATTCCAATGGTTTATATTAATCTCTTCCTCGCTTGCTCCAAGGAAAGTGATTCCTACTGTATCACCTGTCTTAATCTTTTTCTGGGCGGTGACACGCTTCTCGGTGTACCAGTTCTTGTGGCCTTCGTATGTGTATGTTTCGGATAGATGTATCATCGTGCTCTCAGTCTTCATTGAAATACCTGCATATGCAGTCGTCCACCAGGGTCTCGACGCTCTCTCCCGGGTAAAGGTTTTCGTCAAGTTCGTTGAACACCGCTACGACATGACCGGAAGCGAAATGCAACTCTACAAGGTCCTCATCGGCAAACTCATCGCGGGTGTAGTATTCTACAGAGTTGCCGTCAAAAAAAAACTCCTTATTCTTTGAGGAATCACATCCGATGAGTTCGCAAGGGTAATTCCTGGCCAGGAGATCAGGATTCTTTTTCAAAGCCATTTCACATTCGAGAAGGCTGTCGACGATTTCGCTGCTTTCACTTTCCTCGCCCGCATAGGCGTAAACGGTGATCGAACTTCCGGACTTGAAATAGAGATCCACGAGGAGTCCTTCCTCTTCATCGTCATAAATTGCATAGGATTCTACCCTGAATCCGTCGAACGTTATCAGTTCGCCTTTCAGGGTCTTTCCGTTGATACAATTGATATTCTCCATACGCAAGTGAATCAAAAATAGATACTGATAGTTTTAGCGCCTATAAAGTTAACAATTTTTCTACAAGGACTTCAGCAAATCTTCCTTTTTCAGGAACAAATCTTTCCTCCGGAAGGAATCGATCCTTTTACCGTCAGCATCGCAGACGAAGTACCACTCCGATTCCACCACCGACTCGTAGTCCACAGGGCTGATGAACTTGGTGTACCAAACCTTGCTCACCGTTCCTTTCTCGATGTGGTTGCTGTGAATCACCCATACTTCGGCCCCAAGGCTGATTTCGAATGTCTTTTCCATGCTACAGTGTGTTTAAAAGTTCTTCCCTTGTCTTGAACAGTTTGCTCTCGGGGATCTCCTCGCCGCCGTAATGCAGCGAGTAGCTCACCTCGCAGAGGCCGTCCCCCTCGATAGAGACGATGACCCTGGTCACATCAAGCCTGACCGCCCGGTTGTCGCGGAGGGACCAGACCCGGTCCCCGATGTCGTATTTTGTTGTTGCTTTCATATTTAACTGAGTTTTGATTTCAAAAAGCGAGATCATTTTCTACCAGATGATCCTCATCATCAATTTCTTCCGGGACGTAGATGCTGGACACTTCCAGCCCGAGCATCCGGACCGTAACCGGAATCTTGGTTTCCTCGCGGCGGCCGCACTCGGAGAATGCATACGAGCCGATAGTGTGCACTGACGCGGGGATCTTCAGGCCCTCGAGGTTGCGGCACACGCAGAAGGCGTAGCGGCGGATCTCGGTGACAGAGTCCGGAAGGGAGAATTTCGACAGCATCTGGCATCCGAAGAAGGTGCCGTCCGCGATGCAGGTGACCCCGTCCGGGATATTGATGGACCACAGATATGCGCACTCCGCAAAGGCCCCGGCACCGATTTTCCTGACGCTCTCCGGGATGGTGACCACGCGGAGACAGGCGCAGCGCGAGAAGGAATCGGCCCCGATCCTGAGGAGGTTCCCCGCACTGGAGAACTGGAGGTCCCTGAGTGCAAGGCAGCCATAGAAGGCCCTGTTCTCGATGTTGCGGACAGAGGCGGGGATCGAGATGCCCGTCAGCGTCTCACACCACTGGAAAGCCGCCCTGCCGACGGTCTCCACCGTGTCGGGAATGACGGATGCCTTGCACCCGAACACCAGCGTCTTCCCGTCATCCGTGAGGCAGCAGTTCCCCTCAGAGCCGAAGATGGGGTTTCCCTTTGCCACCTCGATGACCTCCAGGGAGCAGCATCCGCTGAAAGCTGCCTCTTCAATCTCCACAAGGCCTGCCGGAAGGTGAATCTCCCTGAGGTTCCAGCAGCCCTTGAACGCCTCGCGCCCGATGCTGGAAAGGGACTCCGGGAAAACGACTTCACGAAGGTCGTCGCTGCAGTAGAACTCATAATCTTCAATGTAGTCAGTCCCCTCGGGGATGACGCATTTGCCGTCGATGATTTCAAATCTTTTCATAACCAGTGATTCTATCTGCCACTTATACGGGCTTTCTCCAATAACGTTACCCGCTTTTTGAGAAATCGGCGGAAAATCGTAATTTTGTTTCCGACAAACTCTTCCCCTTATGCCAAGAACAGCAAGAAAGCCATTGACGGAGCAAGACTTCATTTTAGATCCCACCGGAAAACAGTTTCTGGACTACGCCCGCTACAATATCGGATCCATGATCAGCAGTGTTGAAATGAAGTGGGACCCGGGACAATCTGGAATGTCTCTGGATCTTTTCGTCAATGATGCTGCTTCGTACGCCATTGAACTTGCGCGAGAGGACCACGCAAAGGGACTTTTCAGGAACGAGAATGCAGATTCTTTCAGGAAATTCTTTTATGGAAGAATTTTAAAAGCATTCCATACGAAATTGGAAGATTTGGCCGGCGATCCCGGCAGGGCCGTCTTCGATGAGCGGCTCGGGAAGTATTACGAGGGCACGGCCGTAGAGTTCGGCCCAAGGGATGACAACGACGAGCCGTCCGTTCTGGAGGACTCGGACAAGGAAGCCCCTTCAGACACCTCTTCCAAAAGGCATCCAAAGAAAGCAAACGACGGTGTCATCCTCTATCACTACAGTGCCGAGAAGGCCAAGGCCCTAGAGGAAAGCCATGAGATAAAGATGACCTATGTCAAGAAGATCCGTGAAATCGTCGCCAGGATGTCCCCTGCCGACCAGCGGCTTTTCAACCTGAAGTTCCAGTTTGACTTCTCGGACGAGGATTACAGGATGTGGGAGACGATCAGTGCGCAGAAGCATGTCAAGGATCCCTTTACTAAAATGGCTCACGACAAGTACGGCGTCAGCAAAGATTACGCCAAAAAGAGGATCAGCTTTATCAAGGCCGATATCGTAAAGAAACTAAGCGAGGCTGGGCACACACCGAAGAGTTATCGGCAGCAAACGTCATTGCCAAACACACTTGAATTCCTGCAAGCAAGAAAACCGGCTCCAGCGTTTGACCTTGACATCGAAGGTCTCTCTGAAGCCGATTGCAGGGATATACTGGTGGAGCTATTTGCCTGAATTAGACTACCTCAATCTACCCAATTGAGTTACTGGAGTTGCCAGTTATTTCATCCCAATCATACATTAAAAAGTCTTTTATTCTCTAATCCTCACTATAAAACCAAAATTATTGGCAGAAATATACATATTGTAACTCTCTAGGATATATTGATGCACTTTTGTTCGGATTGACGTTATAAGAATTGAATGCAGTTGACATTTTATTGTTTTTTACTCTTCAATATAATATCCATCTTTTGATACCAATTGATGAATATCTGGGTTCTTAGACAAGTCAATTACATATTTGGAAGGAAGACAAACACCATATCCCATAATATCATACCTGCCACCGTCTGAGCCACCATAACTATCAAAAGGGATTTGAAAAACAGTTCCAACAACATAACCTTCATTGTTGATTACGGGACATCCACTGTTTCCTCCCTTTACTCTTGCAGTTATGACAAAAAAATCAAGTTTAGACATATAGGAGCCGACCTCCGCGACAATTTGACCAACAGAAGATTTCTGTCTTCCCTGTACATAACTTGCTACTGCGGAAGTTTCCGAAATAAGAATAGGATTAAGTCCTGGTATAGGAGGATATCCCATAGTTAATACATCATCTAGTACATAGGGTTCTTTTAGTTCAAAGTCCTTTATGCACTCGCACACATTATTGACTTTTAATATGGCAAGATCATAATCATTCAAGTCCTGATCTTTTGCGTACCACACTGATTCTAATTCAATGGGACTATTGTCTGGATAAAGGACATTGAACCGCTCTAATCCTTTCACGCAGTGCGCGGCAGTTACAAACATATTATTGCCTATATAATAACATGTGCCAATATCTTCATTGCCTGTTGACCTGTTTATCCCGACTATTGGCAAAACAGAATCCATAAAACAGTTTCTTATATAAGAAAAACCTCGATACTTAAAATCATAAAGTCCATAATTCAACTCTTGGAGAAACTCTGATGGATTAGAAGAGTTGACACTACCAACAGCGATATAATGTGGATCTATTTTTATAATAGAGGCATGTTTAACCTTAATTAAAAGATTATCGTCTTCCATCTGTTCACATATTCTCAGGTATTCTTTACCCATCGACATATTCATTGTTGCCAATCCATTCCCTCTACTATCTGGTTCTGAAAAACCTGGTATTGTCTCAAGAAACTCCATTAACGATGCCGATTTCTTGTCTGCATTTGGGAACTGATGGAAATAATCGTAAATCTCTTTAACAGTTTTCATTATCTTTCATCGTTATATTAAACCAAACTTTTGTAATAATCATGTATAGCGTTAAGATATTCTTCTGTTAGCTTTGGATCTTCTTTACCGACTGTTTTTCTCTTGTAAAGAGCTGAGATCTGATCAACAGTTCGTATCAGAATCTGTGTGGCATCTTTTATCATATCAGGGAGTTGTGCATTGATTATATTATTCTGCGAATAGAACTTATTGCGCGAACCAGATGTTACAAAATGACCATCAACCATATCAGGGCTATAGATAATAACATCCGCAGGCTCACCATCTACGGCTGTATAATAAACACTACTCCTTAAATCCCAGGGGCCATTATGAACATACTCATTTCTGAATGTCTCAAATTTCCTTACGACCTCTGGGTCAGTAAACAACAACCCATTTTGTTTGAGAGATAGATCGATGTTCTTGATATTCGGCTTATACATTGCCTTTTCTTTTTTACAATGCATATCCTTATAATTAGTAAAGTCGTACTGGTCAAACATAAATTGCTCAACTGCAATCTTAGAAAGTAAGTCAAATATGGAAGCGTAAGACACAAATATGCTATTTAGTAGTACATGAGCTTGCGTCTCGCGTTCCCCTCCATGTCTTGACCCTGATGTGTATTGCTCAGGTTTATAATTCATCTTACAAGGAACTAATTTGTAAAATTCTTGCATATATAGCATTACTGCCGATATTCTGTCTTGAATAGCAGCCACGATGCTCCACAAATCATAATAGTAGATAAATTTACTAAATACAGGATGGTGAGCTTTCTTTCTAAACTTTTCGTAAAACTCCTTTGAACAACTCCCTTCGGGACTAATGCCCTCATCGCACACCCACTTTGGCATGTTAGAAATTACCTTCTCGAAATGGATGTCTTGGAAGAGGAATGCATCAATACTATCGTATAGTCCAATGATGCTGTGTTCAGACAACTCTTCTAACAATTTTCCACATTCAAAAACCTGATGTAGTGGATGGTCAGCAACGGCTTTTTCATATGCTTCCCAATCAAATTCATCTTCATTATTATTTGAGGATTTTTTATTCTTAAATAAAGTTTTAAAGAAATGTACAATACACATATACTACATTGTTTGTATTCCTATAGATTTTCGTTGATGAAACTTTTGATAACCTATCATTCAAGCAGCTCTCAAATCTTTCAGAGGCTTATTATTTTCGACATAGAGAAATTAGGCAAGTGGCAGATCTCCGTATCCTTATTTAATCCTTTTAATTAAAGTATTAAAATTTGATTGTATTAACGATTCGCTGAAACCTATATTTCTTAATGCATTATGTATATTAGTTTTATTGTTATATGGTGCATCTGATTCAGTTAATATTCTATCCGTCGGGATTTTACTGATAATCTTGCGACCAGATTCAGACAATGTCATAGCCTCATTGATAGAAAAATAATAACCTTCATTGACTATATCATCTATCAAATTAAGGGGACCGCTATACCAATGAAAAATAACATTTTCAATCTTGAAATCCTTTAGAATTGTGAAAAGTTCTTTTTCTGCTTTTCTAGAATGTACACTAACAATTTTTTTCTTTTCGCATATACTGCTTAGTATTCGTTTAAGACATTCTAACTGAATATCTTTACTTGCGATATAATCACGAGAGAAATCTAAACCAATCTCTCCAATATATGATGTTTGATTAACTGATGATTCAAATATTGCCAACTCAGTCATATGTTCTGAAATCAACTGAGGATGGAATCCTAAACCTAATCGTATATTATTATAGCATTTCACGTGATTTATTCCCATCCTAAAATGACTAGGAAGATTAGTCATACCGACAACTATATCTCCTCTGTTTTCAGCATCCTTGATATACTTTTCTGGATTGGGCATCATATCAAAATGACAATGAGTGTCTAATATCATATTTTGCCTAAGTAATTAGTAATTGAATAATTATTATCTTTCATAATCATATTGAGTAACTCTGTACGAGTACTAACTACAAGATTTGCATAATCGTCTAAATCATTAAAATTTACCATTCCAGCAATCCTTAGTTCTCGTTTAATGTCACTAATAGTTAAATCTTTCTTCAAAAAGTCAAGCATCGCATAAAAATCTTCTGCGACTTTATCACCTTTCTTATTGAATAAAGTAATGAACCTGTTACCATATGTTGTATTATCAACATTACCTATGAGAGCAGCCTTTCTGTACATACACGGCATACAATGGCCACAATGTGTTGCACTATGATTATCATACATAAACTGGTGCATGCCTCTCTTTCCACATGAATTGGACTTATCAACTATATGAATTAGATAATCTCTATTTGCACAATTTTGTACCATTTCCCCTTTTGTACTTTTTTCATAAGGATTTGAAACTTCTGCTTTAATGCCAATAAGTTTTAATATCTCCCCAAGCTGTCTTAAAAATTTAGGATGAGTTGTTCTTGTACTGCATGATGCTCTCCTCGACGCTGATAGTGGGAAATTAAGAGATACTGAACCATTTTCAGGAACTATAACATTGCAAGCAGCATACTCAGCAACAATAAGCGCTAATGAGATGAACATTAGAGAACGTGACCTACACGATAACTCATTAGATAGTCCAGGTTGTACCAATACTGCTCCAGGATAGCAATATTTACCATTATATTTACTCTTGAAACATTTTATCAATTTGCTTTGATCTGATTTAGGTCCAGACATATAACTATCATAATGAGAAGTCAAAAACAGTTTTCCTTCCGGATGGTTTTCTATATAATCAATTGCCCCAATTAACGAATCCATCCCACCAGAAAATAAACTAACTTGGGTAATACCATCTATCAAACTACTCCCACTTCTATATCTTGGGTAATTTACTCTAGCAGCTCCTTTGAAATGACAAGTCCAATAATCTCCTGTTAAAAAAGACAGCAGACTATTTATTTTATCCTCAATTGGATGAAGCACTTCATATTCTGGAATATTTATTTCTACTTCAAATTCTCTTGACCAACCATCAATAGAGTATTCATTCCTTTTTACTGCTCGATCCACAGCATATACTATCGCAGATAAAATCAATAAGGAAAAAGTGATGTTAGGTGACATCCCATAGAAATATGCTATGGGATGTAATTGAATTTCCGCATATGTTTCAATGATAGAATTATCGGGTAAATTTATCGATATATCTGCCAATAGTCGGAAATCCTTTTTACCTTTATTGAGGGTTCTATATGATGTCGTTTTAATCTTCATTTCCTGAAAGTATAAATATTATTCTGTCAAATTCTTTCTTTATAAATGTTTCTCCTTCAGTAGATTTCCAATCTATTGATTCGATAGGGCGAACTGTTCTACTGCTACGCACATCTTCTATAATCTGATCTTTGATGTCTTCCATCGTGGCATTCTTCACTTCAGTACCCTTCTCATATCCAATCTTTTCAGAAAAATTTTGAGACAGATGACTAAAGATATACATACCAAAAAATTCATCAAGCATATCTTTAATACTATCCTCGGTTAATATATTTGTCATAACCTCATCGTATGAACGTTCACTCGTAGACATTTCTAGTTCTAACATATCCATAATATGCTCAAGAGCTTCATTTGCAGCAGTGTTATCAAGACCAGCAACATCAACTTCAATAAAACTACGAATGCAATCTACTATATCACGACATGATTTTCCTTCTAAACTTAAAACACCTTTACTCTTAAGCCAGCCATTAAGTCCTTTATCGGCAATTTCTACAATTGTTGATACGAATTTATTCGCAACAGCAATACCTGCATATCCTATGGCTCTTGAGGCTCCGCTACTTACTTTGGTCCTTCCGCCTGCAGCTCTGACCAAATTTCTGACTGCACGATGTTCTCCATTACTAATTCTCTTACCTAACGTACTTTGTCTTCGTCCAATTTGGCGAGGGCTCATCGTTGGTGGTGGATTATTAGTTAGATTATCTGACTCTTCAACTCCTGAAGCAACAGATGTTAGTGCTTTAGAAGCATTACCCCAATTAGGCTCTCCCTTTATAGTTGCTGTATGTCTATGAGAAGTTCCCATTATTTACCATTTATAGAATTCATTAAAGGTTTATTTTTACTTATAAGTTCTTGAAGTTTCTTATCATAAGCAAACTTTAGAAGAATCTCTTTAAATTTATTACCTAATGAGAAAGGTATAGATGATACATCTATTCTGGAAAGAATAGATAAAAGTCTGTTGTATGCATTTGGGATTTCACTCATTATACAGAAATAATATATTGTGTATGCTTTTTTATCCTTAGGATTTAACAATATTTTAGCATCCAATAAATCAAAAATATCATGCAAATCCACTACCGATAAGATTGACAATTCTTTCTCACAATATTCTTTACAAATCGGATCAGTAGTAGCATTATATGCCTTATTAAATATCGCCTTTACTCTTGATGATATTAGAGACATTCCGCTCATTTCATCAATTATATTATCTCGAGATACCCAGAAAAGCTCTCTCATATTAACAGAACTAAATTTAGGCTCTGTACGTACAATTTGTAACAAATCTGGTGAATTCCAATCTTTATAATCAGCTATATCATTAGTTTCAGCATTTGCATATTTTTCAATATCAATTAACTCCTTCGGCGAATCTATTGAACTCATTACCCACGTATTCAGTTGCTTAAATTGATCTATAAACTTTTGCTCTATCAGCATTAGTTTAAGCAATGCAAATTTTGATTTAGAATCGTTTATTCCGGATTGTTCTAAGAGACGAACTCTTATCTCATACGCATTTAGAAATCTCTTAATGAGACGAGGATTCCACCTTAATGAGTTACCAATAATACGAGAAAATAATGAAAAGAAACCTAAAGTTTCCCCCATATTTTCTGGTAAGTTATCTTTTAAAATGGTTTGTATATTGGTCCAACCATATCTGTCGAACTTGTTTATTGAAACAAATTCTGTAAAGTCGTTACGTACTTTATCGAAGGATTCTTTGTTAAGAATTGATTGGCAAAACAAAAGTGTTACATATGTTTCTACTTCCTTTGGACTAAGAGTTGGAATTGTATAAGGAAGTTGTATAAACTTTTCCATATATGAATCTCCTAAATTTGGACGATCTTCGGAAGCAGCCTGGATAATCTCTTTATATTCACTTTTGATAGCATTAGAAACAATGTATTTATCAGCAGCTATAACAAAAGCAGTTCCAGGTACATTTAAAAACAATTTTATAGCCTCTAAATTATCTATTATATGACGAGGTAAACACCTATCCAAATCATCAATAAGTACAACAATCTTACCTTGTTTACTATCTTCTATAAGCTTCTCAAAATCTTTTCTAAATTCTCTAACCGCTGTATATTTTTTCTCTTTATCTTCAGAACACAAGGTCTCTCTTAGGAAATTCTCTGCATTCTCTTCACTAAGGATATTACTTAAGTCATCCCTATTCTCTTTTATAGCAGACAATAAAGTAGGAATAATCATAGATACGCCTCCTGTTACCGCAGCAGTCGCAACAGGTACAATCCCCTTAACAGAAAACTTTAATAAACGCATCCAATTTATTGAATTTTTCAGTTTAGAAAACTGATCCTTAAATTTTTGTAATGTGGTTTCAGCTTTTGGTATAAATTTCTGGTTTTTCTCCAAAGCATCCACGATACCTTGTATAAGAGCCATCTTTGCATCATCAAAATCCTCAAAAGTCCAACCATCGAAATAGACAACAACAGCATCTCCATCCTCTTCAAGTTGTTTTTCTAAAATCTTTAATATACTTGATTTTCCTAACCCCCAATCACCATATAATCCCACGGTTATAGGAAGGTTCTTTTCATTTGTTATAACACTTTTTAGCAGTGATGAATGAACGGTATATCCTAAAAGGTCTTCTGATGTTTCTTTATCTGACCACATATGTATTACTCAATTTTCAACTCTTTAATTAAAATTGTATTTTTATTTAAACCTACACATCTCCAAATAAATAATTCTATATTTAAACTTCAAATCTGTCAACTAATTTTTTGAAGTAATTCTATTATCTTATGTATCTCCGAATATGCTTTCAAGTCTTCAGGAGTCTCCTTGCACAATTGGCATAACTTCTCTGAATTCTTGATAGCACGTTCCAAATCGCCATTCTCAGTCAAATATTTATAGAGATTGGTGCGGATGAAATAACGCTTAGTTTTTTCGTATCCTGGCATATACTTCTGTAATTCCGGAAGTAGCTGCTCATAACTTTCATAGTGTTTGCATACCACATTTGGCAAGAAGTGCAACAAGAACCAAAATTCTGTACATGGATTAGTCTCAATGAACATGACTCGTCCAGCATACTTCTTTGTGCTATATTTCTTCTTTGCTCTTTGGTACTGTTGCATCTCCGATGGATATTGAGACAACCTATCCATGTCAAACAGACAGACGATATAGTCATACTGTTTGGCTATATATGATTCCACCAACTTCAAGACGTGCCGGATGTCGCTGTGTTGCGGAAAGTCCGGAGCCACCTTGAATGGAAAACGGCAAGCTACACGTAGGGAATCAAAATAGAACCATTCTGTCTCCCCTTCACCAATGATGGCTATACTCTTACTTACTACTCTTGCCATATATTATTCGTTTAAGTTGAAGTATTGACTACCCAAGAATGGTAACTTAACCAACTTGCCTTGCTTGTAAGCATTGTATGGTGACAGGTTCTTGTGTAAACCTAGAGATGAAAGACGAAAAACCTTTGTTTCACCTTGTTCGTCTTTATCTGTAAACCAGATAGTGTCCCTACGGATAAATTCTTCATTGAGAAGATTGATATCGTGCGTTGTCAACAGCATTTGAGATGTCCCGTCACTATTAGCCAGGAATACTTTGATAAAGTATGCCAACAATTCATAGTGAATACTTGTCTCAACCTCGTCAATAGAAACAAATTGATTCTTCTTTAAAAGGAAATTCAGGATTACAGCCATTCCCAAGAAACGCATTGTACCATTTGATTCGTACTCTTCTGACAAATCATACAACTTCTCTCCTGCTTTATGGGTGAAAGTCAATTCAGTATTGGTGATTTTCCCTTTCTTCAGCATTTCCGCTTTAGCATCATCATCAATAGGTGCTTTCTGTATTAATTGCTCCAGTTCTGGAGTTATCAATTCCTCTTCTTCATGCAGTGCCACATCTTCGATATTAAAGTCAGATGCTTTTAAGAAATTCAATATAAATTTCTTGAGTTCTCCATCTTTGTCCTTATCAAGATGCTTCTTTACGTATCCCGACAACAACATACCAGGAGCCAATACATCCTTGACCTGCATAGCAAAATAATCGTACACGTCATTCAATTTAGTTTTTTCAACGTTACTCCTACCGAATGCAGCCAACACGCTACTATTATTAATAGTATTACCGAATATGGCATCCTGTCCCTTTTTAGAAAGCTTTAGGTTCGCTCCAAATTCAATTGTTGAAGAATCTGTACTTTCTTCATAGGTGCGACTATATAACTTGGTAGGACGAATTGATTCATAAACCACCAAAGATTCTGAATAAATTCGCTTTGAATCAAGTTCGAAGCTAAGGATGTACTTCAGTTGATTGATATAAAATGTCATTGACATCTTTGTTCTTTCGTTTCTGGATGTATCATCCAAAAGAAAGGGAACAACACCTGTCTTCGCATTGCGATCTTTAGGCATACTCAAAACAAGCATTCTTAAGAACTCAACAGCATTCAATATATTGGTTTTACCAGAAGCATTAGCACCGTATATAATGCCTATTTTAAGCAATCGCACCCCTTCTTTCACTTCATAAGAATATTCATCAGACATAAACACATCTGATGTGGACTCAAAACTTATCTTTTGAGACGACTTAATAGAGAAAAAATTCTCAATTGAAAATTCAGCTATCATAGTTGTACTATTAAAATTTCACTTTTACGATGCAAATATACTTATAAAATTAGAATAAACCAATTTATAAACCGGTATTTAGTTATTTTGTTACGGATTAGATAATTAAAACCGATATTTTACCTAATATAGCTCTTAAATTATCGAAGAACATATTTTTATTGTCTGAGATAAATGATTCAAGCAGGAATTAATGGTAACAAGTACGATAATATGAACCCCAAAACTTTGAGTGCCCCCCAAAACAATGAAAATGATGAGCTAGATAATTAAGATGCTAGACATTATAGCGAAAAGTAGACCTTCTGGTACAAGTCCGGCAAAACTCGTTGGAAGAATTACGGCGAACTGCCGAAAAGTCGTTAGAAAAATTACGATGGGTATTTGAGAAGTCGTTGAAAAAAGTGTATTTTTGCTTCCAGATAAAGAGTCATACTATGCTGAAAAGGAAAATTGAAGACGATCTCATTGCGTGGAAAAACAAGCCTGGGCACAAGCCTCTGGTAATAATGGGTATCCGCCAGTGCGGTAAAACATATATCTCACGGCACTTCGCTGAGCAGAACTACAAGAATGTCGTCTACATGAACTTCATCAAGCAGCCGGAGCGAATCAATGCCTTCGTCGGATCAAAGGATGTGGACAGCATTCTGCTCAACTTGTCGGCGCAGATCAAGGGCGTCAAGTTCATCCCCGAAGAGACCTGCCTGATCTTTGATGAAATCCAGGAATGCCCCGAGGCCAGGACTTCGCTCAAGTTCTTCAAAGAGGACGGCCGCTTTGACGTGATTGCCACTGGCTCCCTGCTGGGCGTCCAGGGCTACGGCGATGAGCTCAAGAAACGGCGTCGCAAGATGGTTCAGAAGAAAGATCTGGGAATCAACTCTGTTCCTGTAGGCAGCGAAGACATCATCGAGATGTACCCGCTGGACTTCGAGGAGTTCCTCTGGGCCAACGGTATGAATCCGGATGTCATCGAGGCTCTCCGGAAGTTCTACACGGAGGAAACGCCGGTTCCGGAAGGAATCCACGTGGCCATGAGGCAGTATCTGAACCTCTATATCGCTATCGGTGGTCTCCCCGCCCCCATCAACGCCTTCCTGACCACCAATAATATGAACGCCGTCAGTGAGGAATACAAGGGTATCTTGAAGGAGTACCGCGACGATATGGTTAAGTATGCTCCGGACAAAGACAAGCCCCATATCCGCGAGTGCTTCAATTCCATCCCCAAGCAGCTGGCCAAGGAGAACAAGAAATTCCAATACAGCAAGGTTAAGTCCGGCGGACGAGGTGAAACCTATCTTGGCTCTCTTCAGTGGCTGGAAGACGCCGGCATTATCTGCCGCTGCTACAATACCGATATCACCGGTCTCCCGATGGAAGGCAATGCCAAAGACAATGTGTTCAAGGTTTACACGGCAGATATCGGTTTGCTCATCGAGATGCTGGGCCCTGGGACCAGGGCGGATATCCTGCAGGGCAACCTGGGAGGATTCAAAGGCGCCATCTTCGAGAATCTGATGGCAGACACTCTTCACAAGAAGCAGCAAAGCCTGTACTACTTCCTGAAGGACTCTGGCCTTGAGCTGGACTTCCTTGTCCGGATGAAAGGCGAATGTGTGCCACTTGAAGTGAAGGCCAAAACGGCCCAGGCCAAGAGCGTCCAGACTGTCTTGAAGCATGCGGACAAATACCATGTGAAACACATCATCAAATTCGGCGACTACAATGTCGGCCGGGAAGGACAGCTGCTCACACTCCCCAACTACATGCAGTTCCTCCTGGACCTGGAGCCAGAAGAAATCATTCTCAAACCAATCGACGTGGACGCCGTCAACGCCCTAGCAAAGAAGATCCTTGGCTAATTTGAGAACCCTCCTCGTGCTCTGAAACTATGATGGAACAAAATGAAAGATGTAAGTGTTTACTTTGTAAGCGTGCATACTTACGATATTGCCCCCCTCGAAGAGGGCAGGACTTTAAAAGAGCAGTCTCTGTTTGCTTGCAAACAGTCAGCAGCATAATTGCAAAGATATTACTTTTTCTTTCTCATCAACTCTCCTTGGTTATGAGTAGCTTTCCATAAGACAGGGACTCCGTATCGTATGGAAAACCGTTCAGGCTTCCTGACTATGGAAAAGGAGGGACGGTTATGATGAAGAAATCCTGCAGGAACGCATTGAAAGAGGCGCTGGATATCTATGAGTCCGCCGCTCTATAATATCGGTTGGCGGCCGATAAGATGATGGAGAATATTGACCAGTTCTGGGAAGATGATGACGGGGAGAGGATGCGCAAGGCTAGTAATGCGTACGATGACAGCATCCTCACCCTTGCAGATGCAATACGCTTCGCCCTGGTCACTCCGTATGAATACGATGTCTCCCTCCGGGCACGCACCGAGCGCGTCAACGCCTGGTGCCGGCAGCTGGGCAAACGCAATGTCTGCCTGGTCTCCATCCACACCAATGCTGCCGGCAATGGCAAGCAGTGGATGAACGTCCGCGGCTGGACCTGCTACACAAGTAAAGGGCAGACGGCCGGTGACCAGCTTGCCGATTGCCTGTACCAGGCCGCTGCGCTCTGGCTCCCTGGCCACAAGCTCCGGAAAGACTACTCCGATGGAGATCCCGACTGGGAAAGCGACTTCTACATCCTGAAGAATACCCTCTGTGCCGCCGCCCTCACCGAGAATCTCTTCCACGACAACTCCGACGACTGCCTCTTCCTGGAATCCGACGAAGGCCGCCGGGCAATCGTCGCCCTGCACGTTGAGTGGATTGTCAATTATGTGCTGAGGCGCTACTGATGATGTCATCCTGAGCAACGCGAAGGATCTTTACCAGCCTGCCGAAGGATCTCCATCATCCCGTCACTTCCATCAGTTCCTGCAATTGATGGAAGTTTTCTTGCGCCTTAATAGTTTTTTATCTCTGCCGTGTCAAGCCAATCCGGAATGAGTTTCTTATCTGCTTTGGGATGACCAGCGAGTAAAACGCGAAGGTTTCTCATACTACAATAGGTTTTCCAAATCAAGTCCTTTTGCTTGCCGAAATACTCCGTTGAGTGTTCATCGACAGTTAGAGTATGTGCTGGTTCCTGCCTTAATTTTCGTATTTCTTTGAACGGCTTTAGCAAGTCATCTAATTTGCCGTATGTCATGGTTATTGACTGTTCAAGCCATTCTTTCAGTAGGGTTAAAGTCCCCTTGGGTGTAACAACGATCCCCGTATTCATATATACAGCCATTAAAGTAAAGTCAAAAAGAGGGAGAAAGAAAAACATTCGGCAAGCGAACGATTTTTCTTTTGGTCAGCACCGTTATAATACACAACATCATCTTCAACCTTGGAGAAACAACCAGCGAAATAACCACGAACATCATCACCGACGAAATGCGATGCAATATATTTCATATATTCCATATATTCCAAAATACACCTCAAATCAGCCCCTCAAAAATGATTTTGCACAAAGTTTTTCACTTGCTTTCATAATCCAAAAAAATGCGCTAATTTTTACTCGTTCAGCGAAGAAAAAAGTGCAAAACGGACTTTTCTACCATTTTATTTATAAAATATTGGTAATCAACCGGTCTAATATGCTGCATCGGCAAGTTCATCCTTACGGTTGACTTGCGACCCATAGGCGAATGGTTCAGGGTGCAGTTCGAGAAACTGCGGCAGAGCATACGACAACCTGTTATACCGCAACGGAAAGGTAAGGGAATGAAACTGTAAAAGCCCCCTATTCCATTGAGGCAGGCAAATAAATCCACTACAAGATAAGTGATTATAGCAGCTTTTTTATTACTTTTGCATTTGTCTTGGGGTGTCCCTCTCCAAGACATATTAGAAAAGTAAGAAGCGTTATGCTTATCTTGTAGTTGAAAACGTAGGAAATTTTCAAATGTGTACAAGGATATCATAGTGGTTCTCACGCTAAGCGTGGGCTGCTATTACTACATCTGTGCACAACGGTTTCCTACGACCATCAACTAAGGCGTGGCACTGCAGTTCCACGCTTCGTGTTTTTAAAGGTCTTTGAGGAACTGGAAAGACACATTTCATCAGTATGAAAAAGAAATTTATCGGAACGGGGACAATCCGTAAGGTGTGGATTGCGTGTACCATGGTGTGCGCCTGCATGTTCGGGTTGTCCTCTTGCGGCGATGACTACGACGATTCGGAGCTTAGGGGCGACATTGAGAACCTTGAAGGCCGAATAACCGCACTTGAAGAATGGCAGAAATCCGTCAACACGGACATCCGGTCATTGCAAAGCCTTGTCGCGGCCCTTGAAGACAAGGATTATGTTACGGCGGTTACACCTCTTGAGGACGGAACGGGCTATGTCATCTCATTCCTCAAAAGCGGCAATGTAACCATCAAGCACGGCGAGCGTGGCGAGCAAGGAGAAAAGGGCGAGGACGGAACAACGCCCGTTATCAGCGTGAAGCAGGACTCTGACGGGAAATACTACTGGACTGTGAACGGCGAGTGGCTGCTTGATAATGGAAACAAAATGCCCGTAACCGGGGAAAAAGGCGACAAGGGAGATAAGGGCGACAAAGGTGATAACGGAGTTTCCGGCAGCGATGGTCTGACACCTTATATCGGTGATAACGGCAATTGGTGGATAGGCACAACGGATACCGGAGTAAAAGCGCAAGGCAATGCCGGGACTGACGGGCAGACACCACACATCGGCGACAACGGCAACTGGTGGATTGGAACGACCGACACGGGTGTAAAAGCGCAAGGCGATAAAGGTGCGGACGCTATCGCTCCGCAAATCCGTATCAACACGGATACAAACTTATGGGAAATCTCGACCGACGGCGGTAAAACGTGGACTTCAACCGGAGTAAAGGCAACGGGAGACAAAGGTAACACCGGAGCACAAGGGCCGCAGGGCGATGCAATTTTTGCAAAAGATGGCATTGATTATACGAGTGACCTTGATAATGTAATCTTCACATTGGTTGATGGCACTAAGATAACCTTGCCACGTACCTCTGCACTGACGGTGGGCTTCGAAAGCTATGAAACATTCATGCTAACCTTGACCACGAATGTTATCGATATCGTCCTGCCGGAAACGTTGAAAGAAGAAGATTATACCGCTCTCGTAGCAGAAGTGAAGAACGAAGCGGGAGTGGGTATGGATTTTCAAACCCGTGCGGCTTCATCGCCTTGGCAGGTAAAATTGACTAAACCGACATTTACGAATGGGAAATATCAAAATAATGCAAAAGTAACTGTGACAGCCACGGGAGCGAACACCGGCAATAAGGCTATCCTTAAAATTACGCTTATCGACAACAGAGGAAAGGAAATCTCCGCTTCGAGAGTGCTGGAATATTTCAACGGTGTAATAGTGGACATATCGGCAGGAGAACTAAGTAATGTCTTGAGTGGTATCACTCTCACAAATATTAATGCGCTTAAAGTGACCGGTACTTTAAATGAAACCGACTTTAAATATATCCGTGAAAATCTTACTGCCTTAGAAGTTCTCGACCTCTCCGGTACGAATATGACTGTATTCCCGAATAGGGCTTTGGCTTTTTATAACGGTGAAAATACAACGCTGAAAGAAGTAATCCTGCCGGAAGGACTTATCTCCATTGAAGAGGCAGCTTTCGCAAACTGCACCGCTCTTGAGAAACTCAATGTTCCCTCTACTGTTAACACTCTCGGACGTTGGATACTCGAAAATACCAAGGTGACCTCTTTCACGATTCCCCAAGGGGTGACTGAAATTCCTGCAAGTTGCTTCTATGGGAGTGCCATTACCACCATCAACATTCCCCCATCTGTAAAGACAATCGGTAATTGGGCGTTTCAAGATGCAAAACTCACTGAAGTGGTTATACCTTCATCCGTTACATCAATAGGGAAATGGGCATTCGGATGCGAAAACAACAATCCGACATTACAATCAGTTATTATCGAAGCTAATATAACTGAAATACCGGAATGCTGTTTCTATTTACAAACGAAGCTTACATCCCTGTCATTGCCCGAAGGAATTACCGCCATTGGAGATGATGCATTCTGTGGATGCAAAATTTCTTCGCTTACTTTGCCGTCCTCATTAAAAACAATTGGGGCAAGAGCTTTTTCCAATAATGGCATCACCCAACTGACCATCCCGAATAAAGTAGAGTCAATCGGAAATGCTGCGTTTGCCCATAACTCAATTGACAACATTGACTTTCCCGCCACTTTGGTTTCGCTTCATGCAACTGCATTCAAATGGGAATCAATGAACGAGGTTATTTGTCGGGCTCTGTCTGTTCCACAGACTCCTCAAACAGACGAATTTGATAACAGCTGGCGTCCGTTCTATCAGATAAACAAAAATTGCGTACTGAAAGTCCCGGCCGAATCGTTGACAATTTACCAACAAGCATGGGGAGGGTATTTCCAGTCAGTAGAAACAATTCAAGAGTAAAGAAAGAAACAGAATTGCCATCGTGGCAATCCTTAGAAACAACGGGTATTTTCATAATGGAAGATACCCGTTTTGCTTACTCGTTGACTCTATCTCAATGTGCCGACCAGATATGTAACTACTTATAAGGCTACTGATTGGAACGGTTATTCAATAACATTCAGCAATAATCACGAATTCTATCGGAAGAACTTCAAGACGGGTTGCTAAAATAATCTGTCTTTTTCTAACCTACACTTTGATATCAGCAATAAAATTCCTATATTTCCTTTAAAAAACTGTTCCTTTCTTATTGGACGGGCGTAAAAATCGCAGATTTTTATGTAAGTTTGCAGAAGCACAAAACTAAAATTACAATGAGTACACCTCCTATTAAAATCAATGATAGCCTTTTCTGCATTGCCAATGATTGGGAGAAAGGCGCATATCGTTATTCTCTTGAGCTATCCAAGACAGAGAACCCCAAGAACACGATCCTGGTCGTAGGAGTCAATCCTGGCGGAAAAACCGACCCTGAGGAGAACTATATTGGCCGAACCATTCGCCGTGTGTGCGATTTGGTAATTGACAAGGGTGAAGGCAACACTAAATATGATAGCGCACTTTTTGTAAACCTTACACCAAAAATTGCGATAACCCCATCAAGTTTAAAGTATTCCGGGGAGCCTCAAGATCTCCCGAAGGATAATGTCGAGGAAATCAAAGCCCTTATACAAGAGCGCAAAAACCGCATAAGTAATGTTCTTTTCTGCTTTGGCAATTCATTCAAATACGGTAAGGGCAATGGCTTATTTACCAAAGTTATCGATGCCATAAAAGAGGAATTACCTCTACCAGAATCAAAGTATTGGTGTCTGGGGATAAGCAACAAGGGATATCCTATTCATCCTCTTGCGCATATAAAAGATATGAGACTGACGGAATGTTCAATCAATAAGGATTTTACGTTTTCCATGAAAGATTAAAGTAGTATTCAAGGAGTCAAATCAGAGTCACGACAGTTCTATCACGACCTCCCCATAGGCCTGTCTCTGAAGGTCATAAAACTGTTCATCGGACTCGATGCCTGTCGGCGTGCCGTCATTTATCCAGTTCTGGTAGGCAAGAAGTTCCACCTCAGTTACCCCAAGATCCTCAGCATAGGCGTCAAGATTGCTCAACTGAATGTTCTGACGCTGATAACTGTACTTTTCCAGAATATTGAACAATTCAATCTTCTGGCCATCCTCAACCCTGTTATAAGGATTGTCAAGGATGGACTTTGCAAAATCATTGTTCATATTCCGCATTTTTAATCATTTCCAATGCCTTCTCGTGCTTGGCGTTTATGCGTCCAAGCTCTTTGATCTTGGCCGCATCATTTGATGCGACGGCTGCTTCATAAGACACTTTGCCCCGCTGCAGATTGTGGTGGAGGTCATTGAGTTTGACATTAATAGCCAAGCGATTACCTGAGAGTATTATTTTATTGACGTACTCATCATACGAGTCCTCATCTTTCCGATGTGTTAAAATATCCACAGCTTCGACCACTTCATCAAAAAAGCCCTCAGTATGAAGGTCTTCTATGCTCCAGTCACAGTCTTCAATCAAATCGTGCAGGAATCCGACTGTTTTCTCATTGTCAATTACCCCCATCAGACCAACAGTGAGGGGATGTAATATGGCAGGATTTCCGTCAATATCCTTTTGACCACGAAATTCATAGGTGATGATTTCGAGTGCTTCGTCAATCCCGGCCGCAAAGAATTCCCTAAGAAGTTCCTCTGTCCAATGCTTCTCTTCGTTCATTTTCAACAGCTTGAACATCGCATCCATCAATGTGATGACCTTCAGACGTCTTTTGACCGTTCGCATCGGGATTTGAAATACCGGAATAGTGTCAATAGGTGACTCTGGATTCAGTTTTTCGAACCAAACGGGAGTCATCGGATCTGATGCCGTAAAATGGACAAACATATCCCCCATCATCACACCGCGAGGTGCATGACGTCCTTCATCATCCAACGCCTCGTCAGCCAAGGCTCGAACTCGTATCTTTTCATAATTTGCATCCGAGTATAAGACATCAAGCATTTCGCTTTGATAACCGTCTTTAGTGTATTCTTGAGGGAAATTCTCATCAGCTCCATCCATAACATAGTCCTGAAAACTGGCATTTGCCTCCGAATCTTCTTGAAATCCAAGTATTTTCATTTCATCGAAAGTATTTTCATTATAAGTTCCCATCAATACAATGTACATTGGATGGCGGTCGCTGGATTTCTCGTAGAAATCCGCAAATAAATCGTAAAGCATACGCTTAGTCGTTTTGTTACCTGTGCGGTCACAAAACCCATCTTGCTGCCTCGCGCGCTGGCAGCCCGTAAGGTTTGTTCCCGCTGCCGGTATGTTAATAAAAGGTAATTAATCGAAGAGGAGAACCCTCTTTCATCTTTTGCGAATATAGCAAACTTTTATCAAAGTACAAATTTTTTTTTGCAGTCAGTATCAAATAATCTCCATCGAATTCATCAGTCAGCCTCAGTCAAACTGACTGAAAAACGGAGAAAAGTCTCCCGCAATGATTGATATTATCAGATTAAGTCGTACTGACTTGAACTGAAAAAAGTGGTTCTTCCGCAATTTAGTTGAAGCACAGGTCGCTGAAGACCATTTTTCGTTT
>ERZ1026844.29-NODE-29-length-126413-cov-8.871595_pt1 | contig 126413 bp, 109 predicted proteins | sample MGYA00380152_ERZ1026844 | MGnify/ENA primary metagenome ERZ1026844 (study PRJEB33269, sample SAMEA4719788) | human gut metagenome | biome: human-associated habitat; feature: organic feature; material: feces | place: Cameroon | collected 2013-10 ... | reverse complement strand
ATTCACATCCAAAGAACAAGCTTTAACTCTGTGTTAAAACAAAGCTTTTGAAGATGGAAATTTTACTTTTTAAAGATATTGATTTTCAGATGGTTTATTCTAAAATTCGCTTCTTCACCTCATGGATGGACTCTTCGGGGGAAAGCCGGGATACTTGCTTTTTTGTCAACTATAAACGAGGGCTTACACTTCCCTTACCACCAAATTTGAAGAAGAACCTTTAAAACTGTTATTCTGTATTTTGCATTGTGCTTTGAATGATAAATAATTGGAAATTATTCCTTTAAAGTAAGATCTATTGATAAATAAATCTCTTATTTCCAACTTGGAAGTGGATAAACATGAATTTGTATACGGATTTTTTGTTTTGATGAGTTCCAATATATCGTTTACTTTTACATTATATGCTTTGGCAATGTCTCCGATAGTCATTCCAACTAGATTCTTGAATTTCTTTCGGCTATAGGAATCGTTTGGATTGGGAACTAAAAAATTCTTTTGGCGTATTAGTTCCTTTTCCTCTTGGCATACTGCTTCCTTTTTCTTTTGCGTGACCTGTTTAATTTTCCTTAGTTCAGTCAGTTGTTCAAGGAAATAGAGTTGTATCTTATATTTATTAATCATATTCATGACTCTTAATTGGAAAACTTTATTGTTTAGTAGATTCTCTTCCAAAAGTTCTTTGATTATCAAATCTATTTTTCTGTGGTATTAACTGGTATATAATTGGTTAGCTCCATGGATGTATGTCTTTAAGGTTTCAGACAAATTTAATTATAATTTGGGTAATATGATTAGGATTGAATAAAAAAGATGAGGAATCTTTCACTTTCCTACAAAGGAATACATAACCCATACCATAAATCTTTTTATGAAAAGACTTCCTCTGGTGATAGACAATATGCCAAAAGAAGAACAAAAAACAATATCATTCTTCATTGGTAGAAACTTGGCAGAATCAGAAGTCCCTCTTCTGCTAATTACCCGGAAAGAGATTGAGTATGGGGTAAATATTGTTTCTGCTGCATTTGCAAACGAGAAAAATCAAGAACCAAGACTTTCCTCTGTTAAAATGTTTTCTACTTTTGTTGGAAGGGGACTTCTCTGATAGTAATTTTTTACTCTAAGAATTCTTTTTCAGCAACTGAGGAAAAACTAATTCAATAGCTAACGGATGATTGTCAATACACAAACGAGGGTGGTGATTAGTAAATCTGCAAGATCCTCACGAAGAAACTTTGTTGCCTGTTGTATGCGGTAAGCAATGGTTTTTATTGAAACTCCGGAAATCTCAGCAATTTCTTTATAACTCTTTTTGGTAAAACGATGCATAAGAAAAGCCTCCCGATAAGAAGTTGGTAAGCCATCTATGGCTTCTTTTATCCGTCTGGAAAGCTCTTGAAATTGAAATGCTTCTACACCATGTATTAGCTTTTCCATTTCTTCATAAAATATGGTATCAGCTTGATTTTTCAAATTTTTCTGCTTAATGCAGTTGAGTGACCTGTGATATACCGATTTGAGTAAATATCGACCTAATGAAGTTTCAACCTGGAGTGTCTGGCGATGTTCCCACAACCACAAAATTGCGTCTCCGGCTATTTCTTTTGACTCTTCATTATCTACAAACCTATTCCCATATGCGCAAAGAATTGGGTAGTACTTTTTAAATATACTATCGAAAGCTATTACTTCTCCTTTTCTCAGTGCAATTAATAAATATGCATCTTCATTGCTGTGTTCCATGTCTGCAATGATAATGCTTGTATTTTAAATATATACAATCACTGTTGTTAATTATAAAGTTTATTAATATTAAGTAATGTTAATTATGAAAATGAGTTTAGTATTTTTTATTTCCCGGTTGTCTCTTTAATAAATTTATCATGGAAATGGATTATTCGAATATAGAAGACTTGCTCATTAGCTATTATGATGGTAAAGCGACAGCAGATGAAGTACGGGAAATAGAAGCCTGGATCAAGTCGTCAGATGGGAATAAAAAGAAGGCTATTGACATTTATACTCTTCTTCTTATGACCGACGCACAGCAAGTCGCTGAAAATATAGATTTGAATGAAGAGTTAACCAAAGTGAAAGGGCATATGCAGGGAAGCAAGTATCATATTCCCTGGTGGAGTTGGATGCAGCGCGTAGCCGTGTTTTTACTTATACCGATGACAATTACTATTTTTATTTTGCTCTATCAATCGGGATCTGCTGCGCCTGTCCGTACCCAATTATACGAAATCCGTACACAGCCTGGGATGATTACCTCATTTAGATTACCGGACAGTACTTTGGTATATTTGAATTCTGGTTCAGTTTTGAAGTATCCTTCAGCTTTTACTGGTGATATTCGTGAAGTAAGCTTGGATGGTGAAGCTTATTTTGATGTGACTAAGGATTCCACTCGCAAATTCATTGTTTCAACGCTTCAAAATTCTAAAGTGGAGGTTTTGGGTACACGTTTTAATCTGGAAGCATTCGGCAATATGGATGAAGTCACTACAACGTTGATAGAAGGTAAAGTAGAATTTATATATCAGCAGGCAGGTACTAAACGTAAAGTGACAATGAAGCCGGGACAGAAAACCATTTATAACAAAAAGAACGAAGAAATTTTATTAAAGAGTACGAATGGAGAATCGGAATTGTCGTGGAAAGATATGAAAATGATATTTGACCGGACTCCTATGAGGGATGCATTACGCATGCTGGGGAAACGTTATAATGTAGACTTTATAGTAAATACTTCTAAGTATGACAAATATACATTCACCGGTATGTTTACAGATCAATATGTAGACGAAATCTTGGAAAACTTTAAAATTTCATCATGCATTCGTTGGCGGGTCATTAAGGCAAAAGATAACGATCAGAAGAAGCGGGTTATAGAGATATATTAGAAAGAACCCTTATGTTTAACTAAATTTGATACTATTATGAAACATTACAAGCCTCCTTAATTAAAAAGACATACAGGCATGATGCGCCAACATCTGCCTGTATGTGAAAGCCTTTAAACTGTTTGCGCGCAAACAGAATAAATTATTTCTTAACTTTAATTCATGCAAAGATATGAAGAAAAACAACTATGTCCAACAATTATGGGCGGATAATCCCATGCCTGCCGTTTGGAAAAAATTTCCATTAACTATGAAATTGCTTTTTGTGTTTTCTTTTTGTTTTGTTGGTTTACTATGTGCCAGCGACAGTTATGCCCAACGCACTATAATCAATGTGGAAGCAAAAAATCAGACTGTAAAAGAAGTACTTTCCCAAATTGAGTCACAATCTGAATTTAGTTTTTTTTATAATGATAGTCATGTTGATATTAACCGCCGGGTATCAATATCAACCGGGTACAATAACATCTTTACTATATTGAATGAGGTGTTTAAAAATACTAATGTAAAATATGTTATAAATAACAAGAAAATAATATTGTCCACGAAGATACCGGATACATCTTCCGTAAAACAGACAATACATATAAAGGGAAAGGTGACGGACATATCCGGCGATCCGGTGATTGGAGCTACTGTTATGGAGAATAGCACTAAAAACGGCGTGATAACAGATCTGAACGGAAATTTCACTCTGGATGTCTCTTCGCCTAACACTACTATCACAGTTTCTTATGTAGGTTATGTATCTCAGACTGTGAAGGCGCAAGGTGACAAGGTTTTGTCGATTATTCTGAAAGAGGATATGCAAACATTGGATGAAGTCGTGGTCGTAGGTTTCGGTACACAAAAGAAAGTGAATCTGACCGGTTCTGTATCTACGGTAAATGCTGATGAATTATTGTCGCGTCCGGTTTCCAACGTAAGCCAGGCTTTACAGGGATTGGTTCCGGGAATGAATTTTTCCTATGCTTCCGATGGCAATGGCGGTGAGATAGGTGCGGACATGAAGGTCAATATTCGTGGAACAGATACTATCGGCGCTGGTTCCAATGCGGCTCCGTTAATCCTGATCGATGGTATGGAAGGAAATATGAATATGCTGAATCCGAATGATATTGAAAGCATATCAGTTCTGAAAGACGCTGCCGCCTCATCTATCTATGGTTCGCGTGCACCTTTCGGGGTAGTGTTGATAACAACTAAGAAAGGAAAAGCCGGGAAGGCAACCGTTAATTACAATAACAGTTTTCGTTGGTCGCAGGCTATCAATCTGCCGCATGTGGCAGATGCATACACATATGCTATGTATTTCAATACTATGCAGCGGAATGACGGTGTAACGGCAGTACAGTTTGATGATACCCGCCTTCAAGCTATCAAAGATTATGCATCGGGAGTGATTACCACTACTACTCAGCCTAATAGGAATACCCCTACTATTTGGGACTGGATCGGCAATACGGATACGGATTGGTATGATGTAGTATTCGGAGGAACGGCATTTTCACAGGAGCATTCGCTGAGTGTTAGTGGCGGAACGGAGAAAATACAGTATTATTTTTCGGGAAATTACATGGGGCAGGAAGGCATGATGGCTATCCGTCGTGATCAATTGCAGCGTTACTCGGTGACAGGAAAGATTAATGTAGAACTTTTTCCCTGGCTTCATATGAATTATAGTATGAAATACATGAGAAAGGATTATTCCAAGCCTACTGCTATGACCGATAATACTCTTTATCAGAATATTTCCAAACGTTGGCCGATGGAGCCTACTGTAGATCCTAATGGATATCCAATGGGAAACACGATCATCCGGCCTATTCTCTACGGAGGTGACAATGATTCTCAGACTGACTGGCTATACCAACAATTCCAGGTAGTAGTGGAGCCTGTCAAGAACTGGAAAATTTTCGGGGAGATTAATTATAAAACGATCGATAACTTTTCCCATACGGCTTCTTTAAAGGTTACACAAATGAATGTAGCCGGTGAGCCTTATTTGGGTGATACCTGGCAAACATCGAAAGTTACAGAAAATGCTGAACGTACCAATTATTTTAACACAAATGTTTATAGTGACTATAGCAGAACTTTTGCTGAGGCACATCATGTGAAAGTGATGGCAGGATTTCAAGCTGAAATGAGCAAATGGAGACAGCTTAAGGCTACGAAGCAGGATTTGATATCAGAATCCGTCCCTAATATAAATGCTGCCACGGGAAAACCTACTATTGACAAGTCTCAACTGACTCATTGGGCTACAGCCGGCTTTTTCGGTCGAGTCAATTACGATTATAAAGAACGTTATCTGTTCGAGATGAATCTTCGTTATGACGGAACTTCACGTTTTGCAAGGAATAAGCGCTGGAACTTGTTTCCCTCGTTCTCTGCCGGATGGAATGTGGCGCGTGAGGCATTTATGGAACCTTATAACGATGTTATCAATAATTTGAAAGTCCGTGGCTCTTGGGGAGAGCTTGGCAATCAGAATACGACAAATCTATATCCGTATATCCAGTTGATGAAGTTTGTTGCTGAAGATCCTAACTCTAATTGGCTGATTGAAAACAAGCGTCCCAACACAGCGAATGCACCGGATTTGATCTCGGCGTTATTAGGCTGGGAAACCATGCGGTCATGGAATATTGGTTTCGATTTGGGATTGTTGAGCAACCGCTTGACTGTAAGCCTTGACTGGTTCAACCGGAAAACCATTAATATGGTGGGGCCGGCTCCCGAACTTCCTGTCACTTTGGGAACGAATGTTCCTAAAGTGAACAATGCCGATATGCAGTCTACCGGTTTTGAACTGGATTTGGGATGGAGAGATCAAATCAGAGGATTTAATTATGGAGTCCACCTGTTACTTTCGGATGACCGCCAGAAGATTTTGAGGTATCCTAATAAGACGGGTAAAATCGACACTTGGTATGCAGGTGAATATAGCGGTAATATATGGGGATTTGAAACCATCGGCATAGCCAAGAGCCAGGAAGAAATGGACGCCCATCTTGCTTCACTGCCCAATGGCGGACAGGATGCTTTAGGCACCAAATGGGGTGCGGGTGATATCATGTACCGGGATTTGAATGGCGATGGTAAAATTACCTCCGGTGCCACTCTCAATGACCCGGGAGACAGGAAGATTATCGGTAACAGTTCTCCTCGGTTCAAATTCGGTCTGGATTTGAATGCATCCTGGAAAGGTTTCGATGCGCGTTTGTTCTTCCAGGGGGTAGCAAAACGTGACGCATGGTTAGGTGATAATATGTTCTGGGGAGCTACAGGTGACATATGGCAATCAGCATGCTTTACTCCTCATCTTGATTTTTTTCGTGAAGGCGATGATTTTTGGAGTCCTAATACAAATGCTTATTTCCCCAGGCCGCTGTCTGTCAATTATGCTAAAAACCAACAGGCGCAGACTCGTTATTTGCAAAATGCCGCTTATGTACGGCTGAAAAATCTGCAGATCGGCTATACTATCCCTGCACGGATAACGTCTAAAATGGGTATTTCCAATCTGCGAATATTCTTCTCAGGAGAGAACCTGTTTACACTTACGGGATTGCCGCAAGGCTTTGACCCGGAAACAATCGGTACCGGATACGGATCAAATTCATATACTTCAGGAAAGACCTATCCGTTGTCTCGTACTTTCTCCACAGGATTTAGTGTTAATTTTTAATTGATGACGTATGAAAAAGATAATTCAATATTTGTTTTTGTTGGCAGGAGGAAGTTTTATTCTTTCTTCTTGCAATGATTTCTTGGATAAGGAACCTTTGGATAGTGTGACTCCGGACAACTTCTTCTTCAATGAAAGTGACTTGGCTGCCTATGCTGTAAAGCACTACAATTTCACGACTCACGGCGGATACAATGCAGGTATTTGGAGAAATGATAATGCAACCGATAATCAGGCTGCTACCAGTTATGATAATAAGTGGATTCCCGGTCAATGGAAAGTGCCGGAAGCTTACAGTGATCCCAGTAATAATGACCCTTGGTATTTTGGGCCTATTCGTGAAGCAAATTATTTTCTTGAAACAGTGATACCCCGTTTTGAAAAAGGAGAAATAGAAGGTACGGAAGCCAATATCAAACATTATATTGGCGAAATGTATTTTTTACGTGCTAAAAATTATTTATCTAAATTACAGACCTTCGGTGATTTTCCTATCATAACAAAAACATTGCCGGACGAAAGCGAGGCTTTAGTTGCAGCCAGTAAACGGGAGCCCCGCTACAAAGTCGCTCGTTTTATTTTGCAAGATTTGGATAATGCCATCGGTATGCTGAGCAATAATATTACAGGTGGAAAGAATCGTATAACCCAAAATGCGGCTTTATTATTGAAATCGAGAGCTGCCTTATTTGAAGCCTCCTGGCTGACATATCATAAAGGTACGGCTTTAGTTCCGGGTGGCCCGGGGTGGCCGGGAAAGGCGGAGGATATAACGGGTTTTAATATCGATACAGAAATTGCATTTTTTCTGAAGGAGGCTAAGGCCGCAGCTAAGGAAGTAATCGGGAATGCGGCTTTGGTACAGAATACAGCAAGAGACTGTACGGATGAAATAGTTAAGACAGATGAAGACGTATATAAAATGAGCAATCCTTATTTTGCCCAATTTTCCGCAGATAACCTGGAAGGATATTCAGAAATATTAATGTGGCGTCAATACAATCTCCTTGAGTATAAAATCATGCATTCGGCTCCTTATTATATTCGAGTGGGAGGAAATACAGGATATACGCGGAATTATGTGGAGAGCTTCCTTTGTCGTGACGGCAAGCCGATCTATGCAAGCGATGAATATAAAGGGGATGGGGTATTACGGAATGTACGTAAAAACAGAGATTTGCGTCTGCAACTTTTCATGATGACTCCTGGTGAAACACTCAGCCCGACTATCATGAATGGTACTCCCGATTTACTACCGGAAGCTCCGAATCTTTTGGATATAACAGAATTAAAATGTGTGACGGGCTATCAGGTTCGCAAAGGGCTTTCCGATCATTGGTATCGTGATGGCAATACAGCGATCGAAGGTTGTCCGGTATATCGTGTAGCCGAGGCGTATCTGAATTATATTGAAGCCGACTGTATGGAACATAACGGTACATCTATCGGTTCAGAAGCGGCCGGCTACTGGGGGGATCTTCGCGAGAGGGCCGGGTTGCCGAGAGATTATACGGTGACAGTGAATAATACGGACCTTTCCAGAGAGAGAGACTGGGCGGTATATTCGGCAGGAAAAGAAGTTTCTTCTTTATTGTATAATATACGTCGTGAACGGCGTTGCGAACTCATGGCGGAAGGTCTTCGTATGATGGACTTAAAACGGTGGAGAGCCTTGGATCAGGTTAAGGGTTACATTATTGAAGGTGTCAATCTGTGGGAATCCGATTTGAAGGATATGTATATGAAGGACGGGAAGAATCTTTTGGTACAGGAAGGCGAACCGAATTCTAATGTTTCAAGCTATGCCAGTAGTGGTAAGTATCTATGTCCTTATCGGGCTACTAAAACAAATAATCTGATGTATGATGCCGGATACTCCTGGTGTGAAGCACATTATCTGAATCCGATTGCTATTACGCATTTCAGAATCACTGCTTCAGATCCTAATGATCCCAGTACTTCTGTTATTTACCAGAATCCGGGATGGCCTACTGTAGCTAATGAAGGACCGATTGGTGTAAAGTAAAACATATAGAATTTCAATTTGAAAGAAGTTATTGCAAGAGCCTGGGTGGTAGGTAAAAATACCAATTGCCACTATTATATATCCCTAACACCGCTCTTTGGGTAGCCACTCTTTCTTCCTGAGAAAAAATAGTGGGGGGGAGAAGGCTTTTGCAATACTTCTTCTTTAACAACAAACTAAAAATGGAAAGAATTGCTTCCTTATTTTTGTTATGTCTTGCGGGTAATATGTATGCAGGAGGCATAAAAGTGGACAAGCGTCCCAATATCCTTCTTTTTCTGGTAGATGATATGGGGTGGCAGGATACTTCCGTACCTTTTTGGAATCAGAAGACACCTTTTAATGAACGTTACGAGACACCCAACATGGAACGTCTTGCCCGGAAAGGTATGAAGTTCACACAGGCATATGCCAATAGCATCAGTTCGCCCAGTCGAGTAAGCTTATTCACAGGTATGAACAGTACCTGCCACAAAGTCACCAATTGGACCCTGGAGAGAAATGCTTCCAATGATGCTCCAAGTGACAAACTCATCTATCCACAATGGAATGTAAACGGATTCTGTCAACAGGACAAGATTGAGCATTGTACCTATGCGACTTCGCTGGCACAGTTATTAAAAGACAATGGATATTATACCATACATTGTGGTAAAGCACATTTTGCCGCACGTTCAACACCTGGTGAAAATCCGCTGAATATGGGGTTTGATGTTAATATTGCCGGTGGAGCTCCCGGGGCTCCCGGCACTTATCAGGGACTTACACATTTCGGAAATGCCTATGAAGGCCATGCGCCATCGAAATTTGCTACTCCCGGCCTTGAAGAGTATCGCGGGAAAGATATTTTTCTGACTGAGGCACTTACCTTGGAAGCGGTCAGGGCACTCGATAAAGTGAAGCAGGAAAACCAACCGTTTTTCCTGTACATGGCACATTATGCCATTCATGTGCCACTGGAAAAAGATAAGCGGTTTTATAAGAAGTATAAGGAGAAAGGACTATCAGATAATGATGCTGCTTATGCGGGACTCATTGAAGGAATGGACAAAAGCCTTGGGGATCTGATGGATTATCTGGAAAAGAATGACCTGATGGATAATACAATCATACTTTTTATGTCGGATAATGGAGGACTGGCGTCGGAGCCTTACTGGCACACGCCTTTGTATGTACAAAATGCTCCGCTCAGTAGTGGAAAAGGATCGGCCCATGAAGGGGGAATCCGCGAACCGATGATGGTCTATTGGCCTGGTGTAACTCAACCGCAGACTGAATGTGACAAATATGTAATTATAGAGGATTTTTTTCCTACTATTCTTGGAATGGCAAAAATCAAACGTTACCATACGGTACAGCGTGTGGATGGAATCAGCTTTATCCCGTTGCTGACCGGTAAAAAGGATACCTCTAAAAATCGGGCCCTTTTCTGGAATTTCCCCAATGGATGGGGGGAAGAAGGGCCCGGGTTCGGAGCCAGTTGTACTATCCGTAAAGGCGACTGGAAGTTGATCTACTACTATGGTACGCAAAAGAAAGAACTCTTCAACATAGCCAATGATCTTTCAGAAAAACAGAATCTCGTACAAAGTCATCCCGGTATAGTGAAAAGGTTATCTGATGAATTAGGTAAATATTTAAGAAAGAATGAAGCTCAGCGTCCGAGATTTAAAAGTACTGGAAAATTAGTGCCTTGGCCGGATGAAGTTCTATGAGAAAGTAAAATAGTCTATCGTTGATATACAGAAAAATACCTAATTTAGTAAAATAGAAGAATTATGAGATTTTCTTTAATCTTTTGGAAAATTGTGCTTATCTGTCTGATGTTGACCGAAGCAACAGGTATTTATGCAGACGGCTACCAGCCATCTTATTCCACTGCCGGCTTTTATTCACTTCCCAACACAGGACGTGCGGTGTATAGTATGAATCCCGGCTGGAGACTTCATAAAGGAAATATCGAAGGAGCGGAACGGCCGGGATTCAATGACAAGGCCTGGAATATCGTATCATTGCCGGATGGCATAGAGTATCTCCCCACTGAGGCCAGCGGATGCGTCAATTATCAGGGTGAGGTCTGGTATCGGAAACATTTTACTCCCGAACCGTGTTGGAGGGGCAAACAGCAATTCCTCCATTTCGAAGCTATTATGGGAAAGTCCAGAATATGGGTGAACGGAAAGTTGCTGAAGGAACATTTCGGTGGTTATCTGCCTGTAATCGTTGATGTCACTCCATACCTGAAATACGGAGAAGATAATGTAATTGCCGTATGGGCGGACAATGGTGATGATCCCGATTATCCTCCCGGAAAACCACAGGACGCATTGGATTTTGCTTATTTTGGAGGAATTTACCGCGACTGCTGGATGATAGTCCACAACCAGGTATTTATTACCGATCCCAATTATGAAGACGAGGCTGCCGGAGGCGGGCTGTTTGTCTCCTTCGACAAAGTGTCCGAGTTGTCTGCACAGTTGAAATTGGACACCCATATACGCAACAACTCCGGAAAATCTTTTGGCGGAAAAATAACGTATGAACTCTATGATCAAGATAACAAATGCATTCTTACCAAAGAAACCGGCTTGTCAGTGAGTAACGGGATTGCCAGACAGTTTTCCTGTAAAGCAACTGTCGAAAAGCCTCACCTCTGGTCACCCGACACTCCCTACCTTTACAAACTGCACATTTATGTGAAAGACAAAGCCGATAACATCATTGACGGATATTGCCGCCGTATTGGTATTCGCAGCATTGAATTCAAGGGAAAAGATGGCTTCTGGTTGAATGGAAAGCCGTATCCGTATCCTCTGATAGGAGCCAATCGTCATCAGGATTATGCTGTAATAGGCAATGCCCTGCCCAACAGTCTGCATTGGCGCGATGCGAAAAAGTTGCGTGATGCTGGATTACGTGTTATCCGGAATGCCCATTATCCGCAAGATCCGGCATTTATGGATGCTTGCGATGAATTAGGACTCTTTGTGATTGTCAATACACCGGGGTGGCAGTTTTGGAATGACAAGCCGATCTTTGCCCGGAGAGTATTCAGTGATATCCGCAATATGATTCGCCGGGACCGTAATCATCCTTGCGTATGGATGTGGGAACCGGTCCTGAATGAAACCTGGTATCCAGCGGATTTCGCCAAGAAGGTAGTAGATGTTCTCAAAGAAGAATATCCATATCTGTATTGTTATGCCGGATGTGATGCGACGGCACGCGGACATGAATATTTCTTCGTCCAATTTACCCACCCGATAAACGGTGGCGGCGGAGCCTTTAATTCCAAAGATTTAGACCCTAAAATCAGTTATTTCACCCGCGAATGGGGAGATAATGTGGACGACTGGAACTCTCATAACTCACCGAGCCGGGTCAACCGCAGCTGGGGAGAAGTGCCTATGCTGATTCAGGCACAGGGATATGCCAAGAATGATTATCAGCTTACAAGTTATGATATACTGTACAGGACTCCCAGACAACATATAGGCGGTTGCCTCTGGCACTCCTTCGACCACCAGAGAGGCTATCATCCCGATCCGTTCTACGGGGGAATCATGGATGCTTTCCGGCAACCCAAGCTATCTTATTATATGTTCTGTTCCCAGCGTCCTGCCGAACCCAACAAAGAACTGATAGCCGATAACGGACCGATGGTTTACATAGCCAATGCGATGACTCCTTTCTCCCCAAAAGATGTGACAGTATATAGCAACTGCGATGAAGTTCGCCTTACCTATTGTAAGGGAGGCAAGCAATATACTTACCATAAGCCGGCGAATGAAGCCGGAATGCCTTCACCGGTTATCATGTTTAAGGATGTCTTTGATGTCATGCACGACAAAAAGTTGGCACGACAAAACAAACAGGCGGATTCTTATCTCCTGGCGGAAGGAATAATGAACGGAAAGGTGGTTGTGACACATAAAGTAACGCCTGCCCGTCGTCCCGTGAAATTATTGCTTTGGGCGGACGATGAGAAAGTACAGATGAAAGCGGACGGTTCGGACATAGTGACAATCATAGCCGCCATCGCAGATGAAAACGGGAATATCAAACGTTTGAATAACTACGAAGTCAAATTTGAGATTGAAGGACAGGGGCAGCTCGTTGCCGATGAAGCGACATTTACCAATCCCCGTCCGGTACTTTGGGGAACTGCCCCGGTGCTGGTAAGGTCAACTACTACACCCGGAGAAATCAAAATTCGCGCATCGGTGGTATGGCAAGGCAAACAGACTCCCGTTCCGGCAGAATTGATTATTTCCACTTTTCCTTCAGAGCATACTCTGATAGCAAGAGGAACTGGCACAAGCCCAATCAACAGACGGGCGTAACAACGAAAAAGCAATTACTGTCTCTTCTGATTGTGAAAAGCGTGTCCTTGATCTGCAACAGGAATTAAGCCGCCTGAAACTAAAAGAGGTAGAAAAACAGCAGAGTGACTTTGAATAATCACCCCGGCTTGCTGTGGATAGAATAAACACATATTTATTTCAATTTTAAATTATAATCATATGAACAGAGTATTGTATACTTCATTCTTGTTAGGAGTCGGGCTTACCTGTATAAAGGCCCAGACAAATACTCCTCCTAACATTGTATTGATTTTATGTGACGACATGGGCTTTTCCGACCTGGGTTGTTACGGAAGTGAAATCCAGACCCCAAACATCGACAGTCTTGCAGAAAACGGTGTTCGCTTCAGCCTGTTCAAGAATACAGGAAGAAGTTGCCCCAGCCGTGCTGCTTTGCTGACAGGGCACTACCAGCATGAGGCGGGCATGGGATGGATGATGGCAGTAGATGAACATCGCCCCGGATACAGAGGACAGATTACGAAAAACATCCCTACTATTGCCGAAGTGATGAAGGCGAATGGTTACAGCACTTATATGAGCGGCAAATGGCACGTTACAGTAGATGGAGCTTTTGATGCTCCTAACGGCAGCTATCCGGCCCAGAGAGGTTTTGACAAATATTACGGTTGCCTGAGCGGAGGAGGGAATTATTATAAACCGACTCCCGTATACAGTAATCTGACCCGAATTACAGAATTCCCCGATGATTATTATTACACCACTGCCATCACCGATTCGGCAGTAAGTTTTGTCAAACAACATCCTGCAGGCAAACCAATGTTTATGTACGTGGCTCATTATGCTCCTCACTTGCCTCTTCAGGCTCCTGCTGATCGCGTGGGTAAATGCATAAATCGGTATAAGGTGGGATATGACGTGCTGCGCAAGCAACGTTTCGACAGATTAAAGAAGTTGAAGTTCATTCCGGACGAAATGGATTATCCCGTCTTCCAAAAAGAGTTTGGTGGAAAACGTCCTTCTTGGGAAACACTCACACGAAAACAACAGGAACAATGGATTACCGATATGGCTACTTATGCTGCTATGATTGAAATCGTGGATAGCGGAATTGGTGAATTGGTGGAAACAATCAGGCAAAAAGGGATGCTGGATAATACCGTATTTATCTTTTTAAGTGATAATGGTGCAACAAAAGAAGGCGGATATTTGGGACAGCTTATGGCTGACTTGAGTAACACCCCTTATAGAAGTTATAAGTCACAATGTTTTCAGGGAGGTACAAGTACACCTTTTATCTTATTCTATGGAGATGCTGAAAAAAATAAGATGAGAGGTCAGATTTGCAGACAACCGGCTCATATTATTGATATACTGCCTACTTGTATAGATCTTGCCACAGCCACTTACCCTTCGGATTTCAAAGATAATTTGCCAGGTAAAAGCTTACTTCCTTCAATCAATGGGAAAAAAATAAAGCCCAGAGAATTATACTTTGAACACCAAAGTTCCTGCGCTATTATTTCCGATCATTGGAAACTGGTACGTGGCAGCCAGAATGAACTATGGGAACTAATTGATTTAAAGACGGATCCATTTGAAACAAAAGATCTGTCCACTCAATATCCGAAAGAAGTGAAAAAGCTGGAGGCTAAGTGGAATAAATGGGCGGAACGCTCTAATGTGTTTCCACTTGAAGATAAACCCTGGTCCGAAAGAATCAAATACTATATAGAGCGAAACCCGGATCAAAGCGGAAGAGAAGCGAAATAGTAAATGTTCCATGTTTTAATAGGAACTGTATATATCCGGGGCTGTGTCAAAACTCTTTTTACCACAGATTACACAGATTATCACAGAATAAGAATGTTGATAATCAATAACTTAAAAATCACTCTGTGTTACTCTGTGTCCTCTGTGGTGAGTTTTGACACACCCTCTTTTAGTTCATCTGTATCGTTGAACAATGGGCTTTTTAGGTATACAAAAAATTCGTTGCGCTTAAGTGATATCAACTTTAACCTATTTGAAGTTCTTGCTATTCATTGTTTTGTGGTATGATAAATCGGGGATATCCTCAGATATTCATTTTCTTTTTGCACTTTTACCGATAATTGAATCCGCAGCTATGCATCCTTGCGAACGGCTGTCAATTGAGCCACTTCTGTAATCCCCTGCAACGAAGTAGCTGCCCGCCGGAACAACAATCGCAGACGTGGTAGCCGTTGTCGAATCTATGGGTACAACGCTTTTACAGATATTTACCTTTATGCCGTTGGGCAGACGTTCACAATACTCTTCACATTCATCATCTTCATAGAAAAGCTTTCGTATAAATTCCCATTCGCACTTCTTGCCGTTAATGATACATTGCTGATCCTGAAAACGGATAGTGTCACCAGGAAGTCCGACAATTCGTTTAAATGCCCTCTCCTGAAAGCCGGGTATATATGCATAATATGCGATCACATCTCCATAAGTCAGGGGGTCTACCGGAATAAGACTAACCACTTCACCAACTTGATAGTTCGGATACATTCCGGTACTACCCAATTCAACTTTTTGACTACATGCTACCAATATCAATGGTACGACAAGTGAATACAATCGCTTTCTCATAAGTTCAACTTTTATTTATTCAGGAATTCGTCATGATTTAGATAATATTCAATAACTTTTATGTAATCTTTATATAATGTTTTAAGATTTAATTTGTATTGAAAATTCAATATTCCTTCGAATGTTTCAACATCGACCAACGAACGTATATCCAAATTGGATGCCTGTTTCGTAAGCAAATATAACGATTGTTTTTTATGGCATAGTAGAATATGCCAAATAGTTTGGACTATTGCGTTTTTTTCAAATGATTCTGATTCTTTCTGTTGTGTTGCAATGTTCCGGGCATAAATTGGAAGCTGGTGTTATTCCCAAAACTGTGTTTTCTGCAATAAAATACAGAGAACCTCCGCATAATCCCGCAAGGAAAAGAAGTAATTCATCCTTCGGGCAATTAGCCCAAAGTTTTCCGTGTGATATTATCCATATACATGAATAAGCTAAAATAAAACGGCATAATAGAATCTCTACCAGTGGTAATCTTTCATTGATTAATACTTTGGCAGAGACAAAAATGGTACCCTGTATAACAACCGTCAGTAAAGAGATAATAGGGTATAGTATATTCTTATTTTTATACATTTTATCTGATCAGGCTTAAACAGCCGGTTACTTTATTTATAATTTTCTTCTCGGCACAAATTCCAATGCCAATGTAGTGCAGGTCTGCTTCATTGGCACTATACATTTCCCGTTCGTATTCATCATAAGTTTTAGATTGTTGAGCAATAGTAGAAAAATCGACTAATACCAGCTCTTCTATTTTTAAAGAATTGAATAGCTTACGGATTTCTTTTATCTTTTCTTGCGAAGCTCCAAGTATAGGAATTGGGAGTTGGGTTATGCCTAAATGTTTTTCGCCTTGTTTATCGTATACATCATGACTCACAATGTTATTGACTTTACATCCAAGTGTCATGGACAAGACACTGGCAATGTTAGCTACTATGCCCGTAGGTTGGGCGTTATCAATCACTAAAACACATTTGTGTGTGGCACTTGAAAGATTCTTTGTTTCCATATATTTATATTGCTTTTGTGTTTGCAAAGTTATCTATAATGGATTATTTTCCTATATGTCGGTTTAAAATACGATATTATTCCTATATTTGCTTGTTTTTCTATTCTATTTTCCTGAAAAGGAGAACTTAAACCATTTAAAATAGGAAAAAAGACTATGGGGCAATTAGACAAAACCGACATTGAAATACTTCAGGTATTACAGAAAGACGCTAAGGTAAACACTAAGGAGCTTTCAGAGAAGCTTCATATTTCCAAAACTCCGATATACGAACGCATCAAACGGCTGGAAAATGATGGCTATATAAAAGGGTATGTTGCTTTGGTAGATAATAAGAAGATAGGACTGCCGTTAATTGTCTTTTGTAATGTCTCTCTGGCAGTTCATGATGACGAACATATTAAACGTTTTCAAGAAGAGATAAAGAATATAGATGAAATCATGGAATGTTATTCTACCGGTGGTATTTACGACTTCTTCATTAAAGTAGTTTTAAAAGATTTGGATGCTTATAATCAATTTGTTTTTGAGAAACTGACTAAGGTACACGGTATCATTAAAATGCAGAGCTCATTTGTTTTGAGTGAAATTAAACATACAACCGTATTAAATATCGATAAATGATTTATAAGGGGGGGGACTAACTATAAAATAAGAATTTTTCACTAATATTTGAATATCCAATGTACTGTTCTGCAGTGCCTTTCTTAGTGAGACGCTGTGATAATCGATTTTATGGAGGGAGTAATGCTTTCCAATTCAGGAAGATATTTTCATCTTCGTTGAAAGGAGGAAGCAAAATTTTGATGGAGTCATCCATCACGGATGTCGGATATTTCTTTTCAAGCTTTTTTATAATTGTTTTTTTTACTCGTGCTATGGCGTAACTCTCTTGAGGCTGCACTCCAAAAAGTTTTCTTACTTCGATTTCCGGGAAGAGCATACATAACAAGAAAGCCGACCATTCATAAGTATACCAGTAGCCGTTGACGTAGTTCAGATAAATGCCATTTCTGTTATTTTGTTCCCGTCGCAATACAAATTCTATTTTTTCCATTTTTCGGGTCAGGACTTCTTATTCTGCAATTTTTTCTCTGAATTCACTTGGAGTGATTCCAAGCTTTTTTTTGCAGTAGGTGGTGAAATGTGAGGGTGAGGCAAAGTGAAAAGTTCGGGCTATCTCACTGATGGGTATATCGCGATTAGCTAATTGCCCTTTGATGTGGCGTGTTTTTTGGGTGAGAATCCAATTATAGGGAGTATCATGAAAACAACTTTTAAATTTACGGTTGAAAGAACGTTCGGAGCAATGATATAGTTGTGCAAACTGTTTGATGTTTCGTACTTGTCTGTAATTTGCGAGTACGAAACTCTTGAAGTTTAGATCTCGTCCTATGATAGGCATCAGGAAATGTGCCATTTCTGTCTGGTTGTAGAATGTTCCGAATGCCATGAATACCTCTTTTTGTTTTAATTCGTGTATATGGCTACACTGAACCTTCTGTTTTAGATAGTAGCAAATACTATCCAACACATGTCGCAATGGGGGATAGATAGGTAAGGAGTAGAAATAAGTATTTTCGTATTCAGAGTGAATGGTAAGCGATTCGATAGACGTCTTATTATAAAGATTTATCTGGTTGTCAAAGAATAGCAATACAAATTCTGTCTCTGTCATGCTCTTGCTTTTATTCGGGTCGTTTTGGGGAAAGAGAATCATGTTTCCTTCAGCAACTTGTTGATTGTGGAACTCACTGCAAGATGTCAGGAGTTCTCCTTTTAAAAGAAATAAAATGCACGAGTGATGATGATTATCTACTTTAAAATCGCCTCCTGAAAAGAGTCTTTGGTGAATAAAGCATATGTTGTAATCAGATACATAATTGAGGCAAGTGGTGTGTCGTTTTATATGTAATAATTTCATAGTCAAGCTATTTCTTATTTTAATAATTATATAAGAACAAAAAAGGAAAGCGGGAAGTTTTATATTAAAAAGACACAATGTTTTATAATCGTGCCATCTTTTTTCTTTTTGGTTTTTTATAGTTATATCTGCATTTTGCTTTCATTTTTTATCTATTTTTGCCATTTGCATAGATTATATACCAAAAGGGCTTTGATACCATGATACAAACAATACAAGTGCAAGGAACAGAAAAACGCTTATACCAACTTATAGCTCCGTTAGTGATGAATCCGGATGTTTTGAGTGCAAATAATAATTATCCTTTTAAAACGACTGAACACTATGTGTGGTTCATTGCTGTAGATAAAAAGTCTGTTGTTGGCTTCATGCCGGTGGAGCGGAGAAGAAGCGGTTGTGTTATCAATAACTATTATGTCTGTGATGATAACCGTGAAACACTCTCTTTATTAATTACCACCACCTTGGAGGCAATCGGCTCGGAAGTACGGTTGTGTGCCGTTGTCATGGTCGAGCATCAGGCAGTGTTTGAAAAACATGGGTTTATAGTAGAGAAGGCATGGAAACGTTATGTAAAAATGCAAAAAGATGAATGATGATTAAAACAGCAACTACCCCTAAAAATGTATATGAGTTAGCGCAGGAACGTTTGCGTATCATTTTCAATGAGTTTGATAATGTCTATCTTTCCTTTTCGGGAGGTAAAGACAGCGGGGTGTTATTGAGTTTATGTATTGATTATATCCGTAAGAATAACCTGAAAATAAAACTCGGGGTTTTCCATATGGATTATGAGATACAATATAAAATGACAATTGATTACATTGCCCGTATGTTGGAGGACAATAAGGATATTCTGGAAGTATACCGTGTCTGTGTACCGTTCCGGGTAGCAACCTGTACATCCATGTATCAGTCTTTCTGGCGTCCGTGGGAGGACAGCAAAAAGGAATTGTGGGTACGTCCGATGCCTGAGAATGCCATGACGAAGGAAGACTTTCCTTTTTATAATATACAGATGTGGGACTATGAGTTCCAGATGCGTTTTGCCTCTTGGCTGCATACTAAAAAGGATGCCGTGCGTACTTGTTGCCTGATTGGTATCCGTACACAAGAAAGTTTCAACCGTTGGCGTTGTATCTATCTCAATCGTAAATATCAGATGTATCATCGCTATCGATGGACCTCAAAGGTGGGAAACGACATCTTTAATGCATACCCTATATATGACTGGAAGACAACGGACGTATGGACAGCTAACGGGAAATTTAAGTGGGATTACAATAAACTATATGATTATTATTACTGGGCAGGGGTTAATCTGGAGCGTCAGCGTGTAGCCAGTCCGTTCATAGGTGAGGCGCAAGAGAGCCTGGCACTTTATCGTGCTATTGATCCGAATACATGGGGGAAAATGATAGGCCGTGTCAATGGGGTCAATTTTACGAGTATGTATGGAGGAACTCATGCGATGGGATGGCAGTCCATCAAACTTCCGGAAGGATATACCTGGCGGGAATTTATGTATTTCCTGCTTTCCACTTTACCCGATCGAACCCGAAACGGATATCTTCGTAAGTTGCAGGTCAGCGTTCAGTTTTGGCGTACAAAAGGAGGATGTCTGAGTGACGAAACAATTCGTAGACTGAATGCGGCAAAAGTGCCTATTATCGTTATGGATAGCTCCAACTATAAAACGAACAAGAAACCGGTTCGTATGGAATATCAGGATGATGTCGATATTCCGGAATTCAGGGAAATTCCCACTTACAAGCGTATGTGTATCTGTATCTTGAAAAATGATCATGCTTGCAAGTATATGGGATTCTCTCCGACGAAAGAGGAGATGAGTAAACGAAATCAAGTAATCGAACAATATAAAAACATATTGCAATGAGTATAAAGAAAAGTCCGGTATATAATGTAATTGCGGTTCCGGTTGAAAAAGTACAGGCCAATGATTACAATCCCAATATAGTGGCTCCTCCGGAAATGAAGCTCCTTGAACTTTCTATCTGGGAGGATGGGTTCACTATGCCTTGCGTTTGTTATTATGATAAGGAGAAGGATATTTATATCCTTGTCGATGGTTTCCATCGTTATTCTGTGCTGAAGACCTCCAAACGTATCTTTCAGAGAGAAAATGGGATGTTGCCTGTAGTGGTGATCGACAAAGATCTTTCCAATCGTATGAGTTCCACTATCCGCCATAATCGTGCCCGGGGTACACACAATATAGAATTGATGTGTCACATTGTTGCCGAACTGGATAAAGCAGGCATGTCCGACCAATGGATAATGAAGAATATTGGTATGGATCGGGATGAGTTGTTGCGCTTAAAGCAAATATCGGGTCTGGCTGATCTGTTTGCCAACCGCGACTTTAGTATTCCTGAAGAGGACCAGCCGGGAAATGTTGATAAGAAGCCTGCCCGTTAAATTAATCTTGCAGGCATAGATTTTACAAGCATATATCCCATCGTTGACGGGCATATTCTGTGTAGAATCTATGCCTGTTTTTTTGCCCCTTCTTTTTGCCCGGATCGCAACATACTGCTGTTTTGTTTGCGGAAAGCGAAACTACGCAGAACTTTCCCCTCCCTTTTTTACATTTAGCAACTTCCTTTCGTTAAAGCCTCATTATTAGAATTTTTATTATTCTTTTTTCTTCTATAAGAGAAATGAATACAATTCCCGGAATGATACAATTCCGCGATATTTGTCATGTTCATTTTGAGCAAGTTTTTTAGTCAGTATATATAATAGAAGAAACGAGTATGAAAAAGCTAATTCTGTTTGGAGCCGCAATATCGATTTCAGTAGCCATAAGTGCACAGCATGTCGCTCTGAAAAACAACCTTCTGTATGATGCTACCACTACACCGAATCTGGCATTGGAGATAGGGCTGGGCAAGAAAACCACACTCGATCTGTATGGCGGTTACAATCCGTTTACGTTTGGAGGTAATAAGCGTTTCAAGCATTGGCTGGTACAGCCGGAATTTCGTTACTGGACCTGCGAACGTTTCAATGGGACCTTCTGGGGACTACACCTGCATGGGGGTGAATTTAGCGTGGCCGGTATCCATTTGCCTTTTAAGATGTTTCCTTCACTCAAAGATCATCGTTATGAAGGGTATTTCTATGGAGGAGGCGTCAGTGTGGGACATCAGTGGGTGCTGAGTAAGCGTTGGAACCTGGAAGCCTCGGTCGGAGTGGGATATGCTCATTGGGTATACGATAAATATCGTTGTGTGAACTGTAGCCCTAAAATAAAGAGTGGACATAAAAATTATGTAGGTCCTACTAAAGCAGCTCTCTCTTTAGTCTATTTTATTCGCTAAGTTGAATTTTTTTAAAATGAAAGATATGAAAAGGTTTTATTTTCTGATATTGGGTTTTGTCCTTTATAGCATGGGTATTCAAGCGCAAAATACTTATCAAGGTCATATCGTTTTTGGACAGCATCATGTAGTCCGGAAGGGAGGGGAGTTGAATCTGGATGTATCCCTTGATTTGGAAACCGTGAAGTTGGGTAGTCAGCAAATGGTTGTACTTACACCGATTCTGCAATCTGCCGGAGGCGGGGAACAGAAACAGTTTGCTCCTGTAGTGATTGCCGGCCCCAAGCGATATCGGGCCCTGAAACGAGCTTTGGCTTTTGGCTCTGCTGATTTTGATACGCTTCCTATGCTTGTCGAAAAACGGAAAAACGGAATGCCCCAGATGGTGGATATCCATCTCAGGTTACCATATGATGAATGGATGCGGCAGTCAAGATTTGTTTTCCATGAAAAAGTGACCGGTTGTGCCGATTGTGCTGTCGGGCGGGATGAGCATATTGTCATGACATCGGTATTTGACGAAGTGTTTACGCCCCGGTATGAATTGAGCTATGTAACTCCACCGGTGGAACCGTTGAAGCAACGTAGCGAGACGTATACGGCCCGTCTGAATTTCGAAGTAGATAAACACGTTTTGTTACGCAATTATAAGAATAATGCCAATGTACTTGGTGAAGTAGATCGGATTGTCCATGAGATACATAATGACTCCAACCTGACTGTAACGGAATTTAAGGTTACAGGCTATGCATCACCTGAGGGCAATTACAATCGTAACATGAAGTTGTCGGAAAATCGGGCATTGGCGTTGGTCGGTTATTTGCGGAATCGTGGGGGAGTTGACAGGTCTTTGTTAACCGTTGATTGGAAGGGAGAAGACTGGACAGGTCTGCGTAATGAAGTCGCAGCTTCTCGCCTGAATGATAAAGAGGTTATACTCGCTCTTATCGATGGGGAGACTGATATTACCCGGCGAAAGAATCGGTTGCAGGCTTTGAATGGGGGCGTTACCTACCGAATGCTATTGCAAGACTATTATCCGCCTTTGCGTCGTAACGAATATACCATTGCCTATGTGGCACGTGCTTTCAATGTAGATGAAGCAAAAGAACTGATTAAAACAAAACCCCGGTATCTCAGTCTGAATGAGATGTTTCTTGTAGCCGATACCTATCCCAAGGATAGCAAGGAGTTTAAAGAAGTGTTCGACATAGCTGCTCGTATTTATCCCGATGATCCGATAGCACAGCTTAATACGGCGGCACTCGAATTGGAGAAGGGTGCTGTAGATGCTGCTATTATTCGTCTCCAAAAGCTGGATATGCCCGAAGCGTGGAATAATTTAGGAGTGGCCTACCTGATGAAACAGGAATATGGGAAAGGAGGAGAATATCTGGAGAAAGCAATAAATGCCGGTATACAAACGGCAGTATACAATATGGGGCAGTTAGCGGCTTGGCTAAAAACCCAGGAGTGACCAATAAATGTATTTATTAATTAAACAATTGTAGAACTATGAAAGTAGAATGGAAAAAACTAATGTTCGGCCTCGCAATCGGAGCCGGAATGATGATGATGGTATCTTGTAGCGATGAAGAGAATTTTGACCCTGGCGGCAGTCCCGGTAAAGAAGTGCCGGAACCAACGGAGAAAGCGTTTCTCTCCATGCGCTTATCTACCGGTTCGTTGGCCGGTACCCGGGTGGCAGTCGACCCGACAACCTCGGGACGTACAGAAGAACAGGTGGTAAATCATGTACGCATGGTGCTGTATGAAACCAAGAATAATACGGTGCGATACTCTTGGGACCTGAATGTATCTACTGATGGAGTGAATGAATTTACCGGAGGAGATGTAGTCAGAGGAGAAGACGTGCCTTCGGCTACTCCTACAGTGAGCCGTTTTGTGACGGTGGGGCGTGAAGTGGTGAAGCAGGACTATGAATTGCTTATTCTGATCAATCCTCCCGGCGAATTACTGGAAATAACCGAACAAGGAAATCCCAGAAGTTATTTATCACGTGCTGCCAACATGACAAAAGAGTCGTTGATACAGCCTTATGGTATTGCCGCAGACAATAACTTTTATATGACCAATCATCAGGATCTTATTTTTGTTCCTGAAGTAGAGCTGAAGGATAATCAGCGGATGGCTGAGGAAAATCCGGTGAGGGTAGAAGTAGAGCGTGCAGTAGCAAAAGTGGTTGTTAGTGGGGTGCCTGAAGTAGTGCCGCACGGAGACCGGATTGATAATTTGAAATGGGGGCTGGATGTAACCAACCAGTATACTTATTGGATGCGTAAAATGACTTTTATCGCTAATTCGGGTGGTGTGCCGGGCGAAATGGAACAGCTCAATAGCGGATACAGGGAAGAACGATATGCCGAGGACCCGAACTTTACCGGATTCAGTGCATGGAATGGTGGAAATCCTGCCGGGCAATTTGAATACCTGTCCGGAACTCCGGAGTTGACGAAGGATTTTGATGATTATGATTATACTCTGGAAAATACAATGGAAGCTGTTGAACAGCGCCATGACGTTACTACCCGCGTAGTGATCAGTGGTACTTATACACCGAATGGCTTTGGATCGGTGGCAACTCGTAACAGTGGTGGCATCAGCTTCTACTACTTCAAAGGTAATGCTATCAGAGTAGAAGCCATGAGAGACATGGTGAATGACAGGAACCTGATTCCTCAGGAATTGCGTGACGCCGGATTGGAACAGGCTATCAACGATGTACTGGCATGGAATCCGAATGCGTTTAACTCGCCTACGGCTTCATTTTCGGTGGGTGGCCTTAATTTCTACTATGAAGGAGTGTGCTATTATACTGTCCTGATTCGCCATTTCTCCAATAATATGGTACCCGTACTGATGGGATATGGACGTTATGGCGTAGTGCGTAATAACGTTTACCAACTTAGCATCAATAAGATTATTGGTCCGGGACAGCCGGTGATCAATCCTCCGGGAACAGATCCGGATGATGAAGATACCTCTTGGATCTCGGCAGATGTCAACATTATGCGGTGGTATATCCGTAATCAGAATGTAGAGGAACTTTTATAAATTCTTTCTTATTTAAACTAAACTGAAGTAGCTATGAACAGATTTATCGGATACATACAGGTTGCATGTTGCTGCCTTCTGCTATGTGCTTCCTGCGTCAGAGACGGGATGGATGAAGATTGCAACTCTTATGTCCGCTTTGTATACGACTACAACCTGGAATACATAGACCTGTTTCATAAGCAGGCAACCAAGATGAACTTGTATGTATTCGATGAAAAAGGCGTATTTGTGACAGAACTTGAAGAAAAATCCGGTGCTTTTGCACCGGATTATCTGATGACTTTACCTCAATCCATGGCAGGCAAGAAGTATATTTTTGTTGCTTGGTCCGGATTGTACGGCGAGTCGTATGATAAGGTTGCACTCACTCCCGGAGTATCTACACTGGCGGATCTGGAGGTCAGCGTCAATAACTTGAAAACCCGGAGTGGTGGGGGAGTGGTCGATAGGGAACTCCATCTGCTATGGCATGGCAAGCAGGCAGAAGTGTCTCCGCAATATAATAATGATGTCACTACTGTCTCGTTGCTGAAAAATACGAAAAAATTTCGCATTATCATGCAAATGCTTGATGATAGCAACATTGATGTGGATGATTATGATTTTCGGATCGTTTCACCCAATGGAAGGTACGATCATGAAAACGGCCTTTTGGGAGATGAAACGGACGAGAAAGTAGAATATACTACTTACCATACCGAAAACGATTCTGAAACCGGAGCTATAGCCGAACTGAACACATTGCGACTGATGACTGACAAAGAAAACAGATTGGTTATTACACATAAGCCATCGGGCAATGTGATTCTTGACATCTCTCTGAATAAGTATCTCAACGCGTTGAGGCTTCAGCAATATTCTGATTTACCTCTGCAGGAATATCTGGATCGTGCTGATAAGCATGGTATCATTTTGTTCTTTAAGGGCATGGATAGCAATGGAAACTATATTAGTGTGGATGTGCAGATCAACGGTTGGTTGATTCGGAAACAAGAGGTCGATGGAGTTTAGGTGGGAGGGTGTAGCCATCTGGGGCGGATGGCTACACCCAAACGTCGGGATGGCTACACCCTATATACTAAAGGGCGTAGCCATCTTTTTTATGCATATCTTCGTCGGGTAAGCTTATAATGTGTCGATAAAACTTTTTTGCTGTTCAAGAAAGCTGATTCTTTGTGCCTCTCCGCTCTCTGAGATCAGTGTAGAGTGTCTTTTTAACGATTGTATCCAATCTTTTTGTATCCCGCAAATTCGTGGGCTCTGAGAATCCATCGAATTAATGGAATATACCCGGAGGAGACTGATCTGGAAATCTTTCTTTTCTATATAGCTATAGGTTGCCTCAAAGTCGATATTCGATAAGTAAATGGCCACTTTGTTTCCGTTACCGAATTCTCCTTTTGCGGATATTTGTTCCAATTCATGCAGCAACAGTACCAGTTCGTTTTTTAAATGCATCAGGTCTGTTTCCGAGATCAGATTTAATCCGGCAAAGTATTTCATTTCTTTCACAAACGAGTAGAATACGTTACTATCCCATATGAAACAAGTCTTTCTGCACGCCTTAACTGCTTCACTCAATAACTTGTGGGCATTTACCGCTTTGACGGGTATTTGCATACCCGACAAGTTGTTAGGAGTACGTATTTTCCCGTTCTGATAAATCCATCTGCATAAACGGAACTTCGATAGGTATTCATACGAAGAATAAAGAGTAAAAGGGATCACATTGGAAGCCGTATATATCTTCGTACTACTGTCGTCCTTTACATAATTGAAGATGCGAAGATAACGCTCTATAATTTCATAATAACTCTCCAGGGGATCGGGTGAATGCAGCAAGTTCAGGTCGAAAGTCACCCGGTTTGACTGGTGGTTCCCAATAATTTGGTCGATTGATATCCCCAGTTTACATGAAACCAGTGCAACCTCGTCGAAAGTGAAGGCTACTTCTCCCCGTAATCTTCGGTATACAGCTTCTTTTCCCATGCATAGCGCATCTGTCAGATAGTTAGCCAGATTTATTCCCCGGGGAATCCGTTCTTTCATTGCTGCAATAAGCTCGTTAACGATATAATTTTTCATAACTGCCATTTGGGTTATTGATTAATAATATTGTAATAATTGTAATAGCTTGTGGCATATACAAATATAGAGTAAGTAACCCGAACTTTTGTGTGGCATATCATGTGTGGAAAAAAGAGGGTATTTCTGATTGGGAAATAATTGTCGGAAAGACAGGTTGGGAATGAAAAAAAACAGATGGCAATGCCACCTGTTTTCGATAATTGTCACTATTCTCCCCAATTGTTTCGTTTTTCGTTTTAAGAAAGTTACAGGGTGTTTATTATTTCACGCTGTTCTTTAAAGAAGCGTATACGTTGCATCTCTCCGCTTTCGGATATTTGTGTTGAGAATTTCTTGAGTGACTGCACCCATTCTTTCAAACTGCGGAACATGCCGTCATCCTGGGTAGTAATGGCATTGATAGAATATATACGTATCATGCTGATGTGACTGTTGCTGGTTGCCACATAACTGTAAGTGGCGTCGAACTTAATATTCGAAATATAGATGCGTACATCATTGCCGGTTTCGTATTTACCTTTCCCGGCGAGTTCCTCCAATTCTTCCGTCAGAAGTAGTAAATCATCTTTTATCATTTCTTTATCTTCTTCAGATATCAGATGGATTTCCGAGAAGAACTGTATGTCTCTCACAACATGTTCAAAAACGGTATTATCCCAGATGTAATCTGTAGTTCTCATCTGCTGTGTCATGTTGACGAAGTCTTTTTGGGCATCATATATTTTGTGTGGAATCTCCAGTTCGTCAAAGTGTTTACATCTGATATTTTCGTTCTGATACATCCACTTAAACAAACGGAATTTCGAAAGAATATCATGCTTGAGATATAGTGCCTGAGGCAAAATATTCGATGACGTTGCCATTTCTGTTGTAGGGTCTTCACGGATACTGTCGAATGCATTGACATATCTTGTGAGGATGTCATGGTAAGTCTCGAATGTGTTACTATGGTGTACTACATTAAGATCGAATACTGCGTTATTGCTGAAACTCACACCAATCATTTTGTCGAGCGATATTCCTAATTTTATTGAAATGACAGCAGCTTCTGCCAGTGTAAATGGTACTTCTCCACGCAGGCGGCGATAGATAGCTTCTTTACCTATATATAAGATATCCATCAATGTATTTGCCAGATTGGCTCCGGCCGGAACTTTTTCTTTTGCGGCTTCTATTAAGCCTGTATTTAATTCGTTTATTATCATAGCCTTTGTTTCTTTGTTTAACATATTTGCACCCTGGCTTGTTTCGGTATTCGCAACTATTTTTTCATTTGCAGCCTCTATTTGCATAATAAGTGAGTTGATGCCGTTTAATGTAGATAGAGAGAAAGCATTTCTGAAACAGAAACATTCTATCGGTCACGAATATCTTCTGATCCTGGTGTAGCTTTGTATACACCGAGTCGGAAGTTCCGTTTTTATGTTAAACCCCTAAAAATGATTATTATGGATTTAGAAAAAGTATTATTTAGAGAAATAGACAATAAAAGCCGTATTTTTTTGTATAAGGAAGGAGATTGCTGGAGTGCACACGATAATTCGGCGCGTCATCTTTGTTTTTTGTATTCGCAGTTCAATGCTTTTGATCGTATTTATCATGCATATGAGATTGTACTGAAGTGTGTTATGCTGAGTAATGCCATGATTGAGAAGTTTGTTGAACACACATTGGTACAGACGGGGCGAGCAGATGAAATGGAAATCAGCATTCCGGAAGAAAAAAAAGCGGAATTTGAAAGCTGGCGCAGCACGTTCGGAGTATAAATGAATTTTTAGAATTGGCGGCTTTTTATTAAAAATATGTGTTCGGAAAACTTGCATATTTTAATCAAATCGTTTACATTTGTGCAGATCTAAATGATAGAGGGCGCACGTTTGCCCTCTGTCATTATAAAATAATTACATGAAAAGAATCTTAGTTAGCGGAGGTGCCGGGTTTATTGGCTCACATCTCTGTACTCGGCTAATCAACGAGGGACACGACGTCATTTGTCTGGATAATTTTTTTACCGGATCAAAAGAAAATATTATCCATTTAATGGATAATCACCATTTTGAAGTGGTACGTCATGATATAACATTCCCATATAGTGCTGAAGTAGACGAAATATACAATCTTGCCTGTCCGGCTTCTCCCATACATTATCAGTACGACGCCATTCAGACCATTAAAACATCGGTGATGGGAGCTATCAATATGTTAGGATTAGCCAGAAGGCTTAATGCTAAAATTCTGCAGGCTTCGACCAGTGAAGTTTATGGTGATCCGGAGGTACATCCGCAACCGGAATCTTATTGGGGAAATGTCAATCCGATAGGTATCCGTTCTTGTTATGATGAAGGGAAACGCTGCTCTGAGACCCTTTTTATGGATTATCACCGCCAGAATAACGTACGTATTAAAATTGTTCGTATTTTCAATACATACGGTCCACGGATGCTGCCCCATGATGGGAGAGTGGTTTCTAATTTCGTCATTCAGGCGTTGAAGAACGATGATATAACTATCTATGGGACCGGTGAGCAAACCCGTAGCTTTCAGTATATAGATGACTTGGTCGAAGGTATGATTCGGATGATGAATACGGATGATGATTTTACGGGACCTATAAATCTTGGTAATCCCAATGAATTTTCCATGCTTCAGTTGGCAGAGATGATTATCCGGAAAACCGGGTCGAAGTCAAAGATAACTTTCAAACCTTTGCCTCATGACGATCCTCAACAGCGTAAGCCTGATATTAGTTTGGCACAGGAAAAGCTGGGATGGCAGCCTACAATTTTGTTGGATGAAGGTCTGGATCGTATGATTGATTATTTTAAAAAGAAGTACACGTTATAATAAAATAAGAACTCAAGATTAAAGCTACATAAAGATGAATATGGAAATTAATCCCTCGGAATATAAAATTCTCATTGTAGACGATGTAATGTCAAATGTCCTTTTGCTGAAAGTATTGTTGACCAATGAGAAGTTTAACATAGTGACAGCCTGTAATGGAACCCAGGCACTGGATCAAGTGAAAAAAGAGAATCCGGATTTGATATTGTTGGATGTGATGATGCCGGACATGAGCGGTTTTGAAGTCTCTCAGAAATTAAAGGCTGATCCCGAAGCAGCTCATATTCCAATTATCTTTTTGACAGCACTGAATAGCACTGCCGATATAGTGAAAGGTTTTCAGGTAGGTGGCAATGACTTTATATCTAAACCTTTTAATAAGGAAGAGTTGATAATCCGTGTCACACACCAAATTTCTTTAGTAGCAGCCAAACGTATTATTGAAGCTAAAACGGAGGAGCTTAAAAAGACTATTATCGGGCGTGATAAGCTCTATTCGGTTATAGCTCATGATCTTCGTTCGCCTATGGGATCTATTAAGATGGTACTTAATATGCTGATCTTGAGTTTGCCCAAAGAAAAAATAGGTGAAGACATGTACGAACTGCTGACCATGGCTAATCAGACTACTGAAGATGTATTTTCTCTGTTGGACAACTTGTTGAAGTGGACGAAAAGTCAGATAGGTAAACTTAAAGTTGTATATCAGGATATTGACATGGTTGAAGTTGTGGAGGGAGTTGGAGAGATCTTCTCAATGGTGGCCGGTTTGAAGAATATTCATTTACGTATTGAAGCACCGGAACATCAGGCTGTATATGCTGATATTGATATGATAAAAACAGTTATACGCAATTTAATAAGCAATGCTATCAAATTCAGTAATGAAGGTTCTGAGATCCTCATAAAAGTAGAAGATATGGATGGAATGTCAATCGTTAGTGTGAAGGATAGCGGATGTGGTATTGATGAAGAAAGTCAGAAGAAACTATTGCACACCGATACGCACTTCAGTACTTTCGGGACTAATAATGAAGAAGGTTCGGGACTTGGATTGCTGTTGTGTCAGGATTTCGTAGTGAAGAATGGAGGTAAGTTGTGGTTTACTTCTGTTAAGGGTGAAGGCTCAACTTTCTATTTTTCTATTCCACTGAAAAAATAAGGCTTCAGCAGTTTGGGTGGATCGTTTGAGAATCAGACTATTCAAGTAGATAAAAATGGTGCAGACTATATTTCTAAAAATAAGTCTGCACCATTTTATTTTGTCTGATTCATTCGTGTGATTATACCAGTGGGAGCTTTTTATCGTTTACACATAGCTTTAAAATCGCAATATTCGCATTTCTTTAGATCCTCGGTTTGGGTGAACTCCTCTTGGTCGTTGTATATTTCCTCAAGTAGTGCCAATAGTCGTTCGCGGAACTCTTTTTCATAAACAGAAAAATCATCGACAGGTAGTTTGGGTTTGCGTGCTTCTCCCATTTCAATTACAGGAGAGTAGCTTTCGGAAGCTGCCCGATGGATATATAATAGAGAAGGAGCCACCTTTAATGTTTGTTGGCGTGCCATGATGGCGGCATAAAGAAAGGTTTGGAAAATATAGTTGGGACGCCCTTCGGCAGGTGTGAATAGTTGCTCCACATTCGCCGGCACTTTGGGGCTTCCTCCGGTTTTGTAGTCCACAATCCGAAGTGTACCTTCTTTACTGTCCATACGGTCAATCGTACCTCCGATCTTTAATGATAACATTCCTTTGGGGCCTTCTATCTGGATATCTTCCGTTACTTTCTGTTCCATACCTATCATTCGGAAAGGAGCATATTGCAGATCGTTACGTAACAGCTGGTGGAGATAGGAAGTGATAACCTTTGAGTTTATTAACTGTACTCCGTTATACTCGGGCTTTTCGTCAAGAGGAACGTGAAAAAATTCTTCTTTGAAAGCTGTATCGACATAATTTTGCAAACGGACATTATCGCGCAACAAACGTTCAATATCTTCTTTGTGTATTTCTTGTTTGTGGGCTGTCAGGTCCAGATAGGCTAATTGAGCCGAACGGTGGAAGATAGTTCCGAACAGAGCGGAATCAATCTCTGCACTGACCTCATCGGGGGCCTTGAGACGTGCCACGTAACGGAAATAAAACTTCAGTCGACAGTCGAGATATGTATTCAGTGCCGATGGAGAAAGCATCAAGGCATCGGCGTTATGTGAGAAATCGTAGGTCTGGTATAAACGATCAATGATTTCCGGTGTTTTTGTGATACGGATGTCCCGGCTGTTTTGTGGTGATTGGCCTGCTTCCAGATATTCACGGCTGATTTCATGTGGCCATTCGATCAGGAACTGTAGCATAAAGCGTGACCATTCTCCCCGGTTTAGTCCATCCGATGAAGTGTTATACATCAGGGTGATATTTTCTGCCCGCTGAATCAGGCGATAGAAATAATAGGCATAAACTGCATTCTTGTGTTCAATGGTAGTCATGCCGAAAGCCTTACGTAGGTTATATGGAATAAACGATGATTCGCCTCCCGATTTAGGTAACTGTCCTTCATTAAGCGAGAGGAGGAGCAGATTACGAAAATCAAGATTGCGTGTTTCCAAAACTCCCATTATCTGCATTCCTATGGCCGGTTCACCATGGAAGGGGATATTGGCGGCATTTAATATTTTGTTCAGCAGGCGTTTCAGAGTTTCTATACGCACTTGCAGTTCACTGTTGTCAATCAAGTTGAGTAACCTGTTTACCAGAGTGAAACTCTTAAAAAGAGATTCACGGTACAGTTGGTTGAAAATATCATCATTCTCCTGCTCATGACGGTATAGAATAGATACCTCTTTCAGTAATTCCGTTATGTAAATACAGAGCTCCCGAATGCCATTACGGGGAGTGAATAATAAATCCAGAAACCTGTCTTTCTTTAATTCGGAAGGAAAAGGATAAAAGCGGTTGGTTTTAGTGAGTTCCCGTTGCAATGGTTCGGCATTGTGCGAAAGACGACGGGTATACGGATGTTTTAATATAGTTTGTACGGCCTCATAAGTGTATCTTCCTGATTCTGTATGGTATCCGCTGGTTTGCAGTTCGAGTATGGCATTGATAAAGCTATATACCGGCGTTTGTGCCAGTGGAAATCCCATGGTGATATTAACGTTCCTTACTTCTTCCGGGATGGAATGCAAGACAGGAAGGAGTAAGGCTTCATTACATAGAACGACAGCATTTTCTTTTTCTTCACTACTCAGGTTCTCTCTGATCCATTCGGGCAGATAACGGGCCTGAGCGTTTTCGGTGGGTGAAGAGATAAAACGGACCTTCTTGGGTTTTCTCAATTCATCAAACAATTCGGCCGGAAGCTCGTTGGGGAACAGTTTGAGATTACGATTTATAAATTCTCCGGCTTCGTGGCGTTGTTTGTGTTGTGAAGGAAGTTGAGTATAAAATACATCGTAGTCCCAATAGAACAGGGCCTTTCCCGTACTCTGCAATTGCCGGAAGAAGTGGGTCTCTACTTTGTTCAGTACATTGAAGCCGACAAATACGTAACGATCGTACTTCAATGATTCAGGCTCAAGGTGTTCAATGACGTTCCGGTAGAGCATACCTTCATATGCAAGTCCTGATTCTTCCAGATTCCTTCGGTACTGACGATATATATTACCCAATTTATCCCAAAGTGAGATAAATTTCTCCTTTAACAGTGTTCGCTTTTCAATAGAGAAATTCAGGAAAAACTGTTGGATCGCTTGTTCTTGCTCTTCGTCGAGAAAGTTGTAATCGTCCATGACGTTTTTCAGGTCCTGAAGATTGGTAAATAGCTTGTCGGCATCAACCATATTTTTGTCCACGTCATCGAAGTCGCTTATCAGTAGCTCACCCCAGAAGTAGAAATCGTCAAGTGATTCTTCGCTTTTCGTTTCTTCACGGAATACCTTGTAGAGTTCACATACCAGACGAATCGGATCTCCTAACTTCAAGACTGAAAGCTGTTGGAACAGTTCGCTGATGCTCACATAAGCAGGTGACCAAAGTGGTTGATCGGATTGGTTGGCTAAATGCTCGTTAAAGAACAGGCTGGCACGTTTATTTGGGAAAACGATAGCTGTACGTGACAGATCGTTCCCTATCTTGCTATAGAGGTCCTGTGCGACCAACTGGAGAAATGTTTTCATACTTTTTCAATTATTTCTTCTTCCACATACCACAGATAGCCTGTGATGTTTTTATATCCCATTCGGGAGAGGAGTTGCATGTATCCTTTCACCTGTTTGTTGTACTTCTTATTTTCTTTACCAAACTTAAAATCCACTACGACGACTTGCCCGTCTTTCATCATCACTCGGTCAGGGCGCCTGGTTTGCAATACTCCTTTATCTTTGTAGATGATGGCGCATTCGTTAAACAATTTCCACTCGCCGGAATACCATTCCTGTACTTCAGGCAGAGAGAAGGCTTTCATGGTCAAAGTACGTATTTCCTCTTCTGTCTCTTTGCTGCCGATAACACCTTCGAATACCAGTTTTTGGATGGCAGATTCTATATCTTCTTTCGTTTCAATGGCAGAAAACAGTGTATGCAATAATTGTCCATGATTTATGAAGCGATCATCCGATTCTTCTTCGGAAAGTCCTTTTATGAAATCGGCTGAACGGTTTGATTGCCGGAACTCAATATCCGGATGCATGGATTCCATGCTAACCGGAAGTTTCTCGGGTTTGCGTGTAAGCTTGTTGCCTGAATCGACCATTTTTTCATCTTCGGACGGGCAGAGGTCACCAAACTCATATACTTGCTCCTCGTCCCATTCCTGCTCCAACTTACAGGCTGCTTGCGGTAATGCTCCGGCCAATAATTCAGACATTGTGTTTCTTTGTCCTTTCCGACTCCAGATAATCAGGTTCTTGCCCGCACGGGTAAATGCTACATAGAGCAGGTTCAGGTTGTCTACCCAAAGTTGCAAGCGCTCGTGCAAGTAGTCATTCCGGTATACCGATTCTGCCATCGCGGAAGAATAGTTTACCGGTACAATATCTAACTCGTTGAAAGGAGACTCTTGGGGTACGCACCAAACGAGTTGATTATTTGTTTCATTTTCCATTTTCCAGTCGCAGAAGGGGAGAAGTACTGTATGAAATTCCAACCCTTTGGACTTATGGATGGAGAAGATACGTATGCCTTCTACTTCACCACTTGGTATTGTTTTACCAGATAAAGTTTCGTCCCAGTATCGGATAAAGCTGTCCGTATCTGAAGAGTGGCTTTGAAGATAATCGGTCACTGCATCAAAGAAAGCAAATAAATAAGCATCCTGCTGCTTGATGCGGTGCAGCTCAAAGAGGTTGAAAAGTTCTTCCAATAATTCGTAGAGAGGCATCAGACGGAGTTCTGTCATCCTTTCCAGAAAAACAGAAGGCAATAGTTCTTCAGCCTTATGGAAGAGCAGTGAATTAAGATTGTTTTCGGTATGAAGTACTTGTAACTGATAGTTAGTTGCAAGTTGAGCTTTTACAATCCGATTTTCCGGATCGGAAAGATAGCGCAGGACATCCAGCATCATGCAGATGGCAAGTGAAGCGTCAAGCCGGAAGGCTTCGTCAGACACAACCTTATAATGCAGTTGTTTGTCAAAGTAATCGGCGATGCGGGGGATACTTTTATTCTTTCTTACCAAAATGGCGATATCGTTCAGCTTTATACCCGATTGTATCAGATGTTCCACTTCCGTTCCGAGGCTGATAAGGGTTTGTTCGGTATAATCGTGTTTTTCATCTGATTCGAGAAATTCGACTTTAACGTATCCTTTTTGTTCGTTCCGGGGTGATTCTTGCTCCACATCAGCATATGCATTAATTAAAGGCTCACAAATGCTTCCCAATTGCTTATTGTGTATTTCGTTCAGATAATCTACAGCAGCCGTAAAGATACTGTTGTTGAACCGTATGATGTTGGTTTCACTTCGTCGGTTGGTCTTCAGTGTTTCTGTACGGATGGAAAAGTATCCAAGGCGTTTGTTCAATCCGTTCAGGATGCCCCAATCACCGTTTCGCCAGCGATATATAGATTGCTTGACGTCACCAACGATCAAGCTGTCCGCTCCTTGTGAGAGGCCTTCAAGAAGCAACAGTTTAAAGTTATCCCATTGCATCCGGCTGGTATCCTGAAATTCGTCAATCATCACATTACGGATGTTTGTTCCGATTTTCTCAAACACAAAAGAAGAATCTCCGTCCTTTACCAATTGATGGAGCAGAGCATTGGTGTCTGAAAGGAGAAAGCGATTGTTTTCACGATTTAGTTGACGTACCTCTTCATCAATATTAGCCAATAGTTGTACTTTGTTTAAATGCTGCATTGAGAGCCGGCAACTGTTTACAATCCGGTTATTGCGTGAGCGATGTTGCTCAGCATCTTGCAGAAGCGGCATTAAGATGGAGGAGGCTAATACGATGATGTCAGTATAGTATCTGGAAGTTTTGGCAGCCCAGTTTGTTTCGTCCTCCAGACATTTTACTACGGTTGCATTCGCTATTTCGTCCCCCAATATACCATTCCTGAGCTTATTAAAGTAGCTTCCTATCCCTTTAGCACCATTTTTTAAATCAGTTGGCTTTAGCGATTGGCTGGAAAGTACATTTTCAAACTGCTGAGCGAAATCTTTCATTTGTTCAAGAGCGGCTGTTTCCATCTCTTTTAATGTCTTGCGATACTCGCGGATTACATTCGGGTCGCGAAGACGTTGACGGAGACCGTCACCTTTTTCAATATACCCTTCATCAAAAATATTACGTCCGAAATTTTTAATCTCATCCGAAACATTCCAGCGTTTGTCATCAGCAATGCGTTCGTTTATGTAATCAAGTAGCCATGCCAATACCGGTGAATTAGGGCCCAATTTTTCAATCATACTGTCTACGGCATCACTTAATACTTCAATATTATTCAGCTCGATATTCAGGTTGGGACTCAGCTCAAGTTCACGGGCCAGATTACGCATGACGGATTGGAAAAAGGAATCGATGGTTTCGACACGAAACCGGCTGTAATCATGGAGCATGTAGCTCAAAGCTATGCCAGCTGTTTTTCGTATTTCATCTTCCGAACAGCCTGTCTCAGCGATGATGCGTTTTAGGTACGCATCCGAGTCCGGGTCAGCTATATGTATTCCATATAGCTGACTGAGAATACGTTCCTTCATTTCGGCAGTAGCTTTATTGGTGAAAGTCACTGCCAATATCTGGCGGTAGGCACGCGGGTTTTGTATTAGCAACTTGATATACTCAACGGCCAGGGTGAATGTTTTCCCGGAACCGGCAGAGGCTTTATAGACAATAAGTTCGCTCATTCACAGTTTATATTGGATAATAATTATTTTCTTTTTACTATTTCAAACGGCACGCGCACTGAAACACCGTTTTTCATTAAATTGGTCAGGTTCGGATATAGCCGTTCTTTGAAAGAGTCCCAGCTGCGATGTTCCATTTGGGTCCATCCGGCTTCTGCCAATGCCAGTCCGCGAGGATAGGTCATGTACGTTACCCGGTTGATATCTTTTATTGCTTCTCCCCAAAGCGTTCCCATTACGCCCAGAATATGTGCTTGTTCGGATGCAGGTCTTCCGTATCCCGGATCAAATTGATAACAGGTTTCGAGCGTTGTGACAGGCATTCCCCAATTGTTGAATTCCGGAAGATCACCTTTAAACTGGGGATAATCGAGATATGCAAATTCTCCCGGTGCCATGATCAGAGGGTTGCCGTGCTGTCGGGTCAGCTCCTGGCAAGTAGGTGTCAATCCGTATCTCCAGCTTACGAGTGTCACATCTTTGGGGTAAGGAAACAGATAGTCATTGGCAGGCATACGAATATTATCCAGTTCGCACCAAAGGATCGGCTCTTTTCCGTCTGCCCGTACAAAACTGAGCATTCGGTCGAAGAAAGGAATCATTAACTGAGATGCTTTTTCATATTTCAGTTCTTTCATCATCTTTTGGCAGCGTTCGCATTTGGTCCAGTTTTTTTCTATTACTGCCTCGTCGCCTCCCAAATGGATATAGCGTGAAGGGAAGAGAGCACTTACTTCGTCAATAATGTCTTTGTATACCGTGTATACCTTTTCATTATTGGCACAAAGCATTAAATCTACTGTTTTACCCACATTCTTTTCAATGGTATCGGTATGTGTACATCCCAATTCCGGATAAGCGGCTAATACAGCGACCGTATGCCCGGGAATGTCCAGTTCCGGGATTATTTCAATATGGCGTTCTGCTGCATAATGAATCAGGTCGGTTAGTTCTTCCTGAGTATAAAAAGGTTGTCCGGCTGTAAGCTTCGGGTGCTTTTTGATCTCCATTCTCCATCCCTGATCATCTGTCAGGTGGAGTTGAAGCACATTGTATTTGTATCGTACCATTTGGTCAATGTAGAATTTTACATCTTCTACCGGCAAAAAATGCCGGGCAGGATCGAGCATTAAAGCCCGATATCCAAAGCGTGGAGCGTCATCAATGCTGACTGCAGCCATTTCTTTCCGATTGGTGGTACATACATCTCCTAAAAGTATTTGATCAACCGTCATTACCCCATAGAAGACAGCTGCTGCACTGGCTCCGCTAATGGTAATTCCTTTCTGATCTATTTTGAGTTTATAATGTTCTTTCCCGTTTAGTTGCGGATCAATAGTTAACCGGATGGCTGATTGCCGTGAGCCGGAAAGGGGGATATTTATTTGCATCCGATCTTTCAGGATGGCTTTCAGGGTGGTAGCCGCAAACTTAAGTTCCGGTTGCTCTGGATGAATAGAGATATTTTTGCCTGTCAGGCTAAAAGGTTTACTTTGCAGTTGCTCTATATGGTTGGGCATAGGCAACAGGGCTGAACGATTGTTTTGTGCAATTGCCGTAAAGGCAAAAAGAAGGAAAATCAGTCCTAAATAGTTTTTCATGGGATTAATTTATTTAATTAGTTTCGCGGCAAATATACGATTATTGTACGAGAAAACGGACACTTCAGCACAGAAAGAGGGGAGAACTGAACTTTCTTTTTAATCGAAAACTTGCATAAAAATGTGATATTTACTCATGAAATAGAGAAAAAAAGTCAAAATGTATCATTCTTATTAGGTATTATGGGCTATTTTGTTACCTTTGCGCCCCCTTATTCCATAGCGTAGAATAAGGTTAAGTGCTAATTAGATTTAACATGAGACTAAAAACAATCCTACTGACCACTGTGGCCACCGGTTCATTTTTGTGCGAGCCTGTCGCTGCTATGCGTGTTGAACCTCCCGCTATTTCTGAAATGGGATGGTTCTCGAAAAAGAAAAAGAAGAGTAATCCCCAAGACAGCGTCAAAGTTGAGAATGAGTATGAGAAACTGACGGGAAGCGATAGTGTCGCTCATCGCGGTATGTTCAATGTGTTCCGGAAGAAGAATGATTACTACTTTGAGATTCCCGCCACTTTGTTGGGACGTGATATGCTGGTAGTAAATAAACTGCAACGAGTACCTTCGGAACTGAATGAGGCCGGAGTGAACCGCGGAACTAACTATGAGAACCAAATGATCCGTTTGGAACTGGACAAGCCGGCTAATAAATTATTAATCCGTCAAAGTCGGCCTTTGCCTCTTTCTCCATCCGAAGATGCTATCAGCCAATCGGTGAAGGACAACTATATATCTCCGTTAATAGCCGGTTTCAAGATAGAGGCATATAATAATGACTCTACCAGCATGTTGATTAAGGTAAACGATATATATGATGGTACGGAGACAAGTATTAATAACGTATTTACCAATATTAATCTGGGAACATCGGCTATAAAGAACTTATCGAGAATTTTATCCATTAAGTCTTTCGATAATAATGTAGTGGCAACTTCAGAACTCACTACACGTGTCACAGAAGGGACTACTACTATCTACGTGACAGTGGAGGTAAGTTCGTCTATCCTGTTGCTTCCCGAAGTGCCGATGACCGGACGTCTGGATAATCCTCGCGTGGGGTATTTTACTAATCCTCTGACTAACTTCAGTGATGGTCAACAACGGGTGAATAAAAAACAATTCATTACCCGCTGGCGTCTTGAACCAAAGCCTGAGGACAGGGAAGCATATCTGCGCGGTGAACTGGTAGAGCCCCATAAGCCCATTGTATTTTATATAGAAAACTCTACGCCTTATCGGTGGAGGAAGTATATCAAACAGGGAATTGAAGACTGGCAGGTAGCTTTTGAGCGTGCCGGATTTAAGAATGCCATTATAGCCAAAGATATTACCGATGATATGGAGGTGGATATGGATGATGTAAACTACTCTGTATTGACATATGCCGCATCTACCAAGGCAAATGCGATGGGACCCTCTATTCTTGATCCGCGTTCGGGGGAAATACTTGAGGCTGATATAATGTGGTGGCATAATGTGCTTTCAATGCTTCAGGAGTGGATTACGGTACAAACCGGTGTGGTTCGTCCCGAAGCTCGCGGCGTAACACTGCCGGATAGTCTGATGGGGGATGCTATGCGTTTTGTCGCTTGCCATGAAGTAGGGCATTCACTCGGGTTACGTCATAATATGATGGGTTCTTGGGCTTTTCCTACCGACTCTCTTCGTTCGAAAGCTTTTACCGACCGGATGAATTCTACTTCATCATCCATAATGGACTATGCCCGCTTTAATTATGTGGCACAGCCCGGTGACGGTGTGAAAGCTTTGTCACCTCATATCGGACCTTATGATATTTTTGCCATAGAATATGGTTACCGTTGGTATGGCAAACAGACTCCGGAAGAAGAAAAAGGATTGTTGCAGGATTTTCTGGCAAAACATACCGATCGGCTTTACAAGTATAGCGAGGCACAGGATCCCCGGGATGCCGTTGACCCTCGTGCGCAGAACGAGGATCTTGGTGATGACCCCATCCGTTCTTCGCAGTATGGTATTGCCAATTTGAAGCGTATTGTTCCTCAAATAATCCAGTGGACCACTACCGGGGAGAAAGGGCAAACATACGAAGAGGCGTCACGTTTGTATTACGCAGTTATCAATCAATGGAATAATTATCTCTATCATGTGATGGCAAATATCGGGGGTATCTATATTGAGAATACAACCGTAGGTGATGGCGAGAAGACTTATACGTTTGTGGAAAAAGAGAAGCAGCAGGCTGCTTTGAAGTTTTTGCTCGATGAAGTATTGTGTTATCCTAAGTGGTTGTTCGATCCGGAGGTTGCACAATATACTTATCTGCTCAGAAATACACCTTTAGGAGTAGTGGAGAATGCACCGACTCAAGTGTTGAAAAATGCACAGTCCTATATCTTTTGGGACTTGCTATCAAATAATCGCCTGATGCGTATGTTTGAGAATGAGTCTGTAAACGGCAGAAAGGCTTTCACAGCCGTGGAAATGATGGATGGTCTGCATAAGGGGATTTTTGCCGTAACCGAGCGTGGCGGCTTACCCGATGTGATGACCCGCAATTTGCAAAAAGGCTTTGTAGATGCATTGATTACTGCTGCTGCCGAAAGCGAAGGAGTGAAGGTGAACAAAAAGTTGACCGATAACCATTTCTTGTTCGATCATCAGGCACCGCTTTGCAGTTGTGACGATCATGCACATCGTTCGGCATACGCCGACCGTATGGGGGCACGCCGTGAACTGAATTTTTATGGTTCTCAGATAAATCGTATTTCCGATGCCATTTCAGTGAAACGGGGAGAGCTGCTCCGCATTAAAGATTTGCTCCAGAGCCGTCTGGGTACATCGGATGTAGCCACCAAATATCATTATAAAGATTTAATTTTGCGTATCAACACTGCGTTAGGCATTTCTAAGTAAATACACCAAAAACACAAAGTTCCCTCTGACAAACACTCAACGATTTTATTTGCTGAGCGAGGGGCTTTGTGTATTTATATAAATAAAAGACAGTTTTCAAAATGAGTATTAATTTTATAGGATGTAACAAATGAAAAGACACGTTTTTATTCTTTTATTGTCTTTTGTCGGAGCATTGACTTCTGCATTTGCCGCCGACAGGCAAGTTCAAGGAGTGGTGATCTCATCGGAAGATAATATGCCGTTGATAGGTGCTTCTGTCTATATAAAGGCAGAGGATCTGTCAAAAGACGGCAACTCTCCGACAATGACAGGAGTGATTACCGACATAAATGGTAAATTCAATATTTCAGTACCCGAGGGAGTAACTCGTCTATTCTGTAGTTATGTAGGATATGATGTGCAGGAAATTAAGCTTGTTCCCGGGAAGAATCAATATGAAATAACTCTTTCTCCATCGGCACAAATGCTTGATGCAGTAGTAGTGACCGGTTATCAAACTGTAGAACGTCGTAAACTGACAGCTGCCGTTGGGAAGCTGAACATTTCGGATGAAACTATTGGTGCTGTAAAAAGTATCGATCAGGCATTGGCCGGACAAATTGCCGGACTTTCCGTAACCTCTACTTCCGGTGCACCCGGTGCACCGGCAAAAATACGTATTCGTGGAACTTCGTCATTAAATGGAACTCAGGATCCGTTGTGGGTTCTGGATGGTATTCCATTGGAAGGTACGGATGTACCTCAGCCAGAGATCTTGAATGATATTTCTAATATACAACAGTCGTCTATTGCCGGATTGAATCCTGCGGATATTGAAAATATTACCGTACTGAAGGATGCGGCTGCTACTGCCATTTACGGGGCTCGCGCTGCAAATGGTGTGATTGTGATAACTACTAAAAAAGGAAAAGTAGGGAAGCCGGTGATTAACTTTTCTTCAAAGTTTACTTATATGCCTACACTGAGTTCCAAGCGTTTGAATCTGTTGAACTCTCAGGAGAAAGTAGATCTGGAACTTGAACTGCTCCGTTCTAATTTTGCCTATGGGAATAATAAGGGTGGAGTCTCTAAAATCATTTCCGGCTACGGTCTGACCGATGCATACAAAAACGGGGGCTGGGGAGCATTGACTTCTGAAGCGCAAGCCGATATCAACCGGTTACGGGATACTGAAACCGATTGGAATGATATTCTCTTTCGTGATGCTTTTAATCAGGAGTATAGTTTGAGCCTTTCGGGAGGTAACGAACGTGTAACCTATTATACCTCTATCGGATATTATAAAGAAAACGGTAACGTAAAAGGTGTTGGGTTGGATCGTTTGAATATTGTAGCGAAGACTTCGTATAAAGTCAACCGCATGTTAAAGTTCGGTGCTTCTTTGTTTGCCAACCGTCGTAATAACAAAACTTACCTGACAGATACGTACGGATTAGTGAATCCGGTTTACTATTCACGCAAGGCCAATCCATATTATCAGCCTTTCGACGCAAATGGAAATTACGTGTACGATTTCGATGTACAAAATACTTCTGATACAGATTTAGGTTTTAATATTTTTGAGGAACGTAAAAATACATCGAACGAAGAGACAATTAATGCGATTTCATCTATTTTCGATGCTGAACTGAGATTCAATGATAAGCTGAAGTTTACTACCCAGCTTGGGTTGCAATTAGATAAGGCCTCAAAAGAACAGATTGCCGACCAGGAAAGTTTCTCAATGCGTTTAACCCGTAAGAACAGTAAATATTGGGATTCTGCTTCTCAAAGCAACAAATACTTCATACCGGACGGAGGCGTGCACAAAGCATATGAAAACACGAATTCTCAGATTACCTGGAAGGCAATGGGAGAATATCGGGATAGCTTCAATGATATTCATGAACTGGAAATAATGGTGGGTACTGAATTGCGTAAAACCTGGTATGAGACACTCTTTTCCGCGGGATATGGTTTCGACAGACAGACGTTGACTACGAAGCCGGTTATCTTTCCGGACGAAGATCGTGCCAAACAATTTCCACTCCATAAGAAAACGTATAAAGAGAATGCTTATGTTTCTTTCTTCTCCACAGCTTCCTATTCGTTGATGAACCGTTATACATTCGGAGGAAGCATCCGTTTTGACGGTTCGGATTTATTTGGTGTCGATAAGAAGTACCGTTATCTTCCTCTGTATTCAATAAGTGGATTATGGCGGTTATCGAATGAACCTTTTATGCAGGGAGCCAGAAAGTGGATGGATAATCTTGCATTCCGTGCTTCATATGGTATTCAGGGAAATATAGATAAAAACACTTCTCCTTTCTTGTTGGGCAAATATGTGGTAGACAATATTTTACCGGGTGGATCCGAACATATGATCGATATAAACTCGGCTCCGAACAAGAAACTTCGTTGGGAGAAAACTCAATCCGTGAATGTTGGGTTTGATTTCTCGGTACTCAATCAGGCAATTAACCTGAGTGTGGATTATTACTATCGTAAAGGTACAGATCTGATCGGAAGACAAATGTTGCCTCTTGAAACCGGTTTTGTTTCGACCAGTGTCAATTGGGCGAGTATGACCAATAAAGGTGTGGAAGTATCTCTTTCCACACGAAACGTTGCTACCAAAAATTTCTCATGGTATACGAACTTCAACTTTGCCTACAATAACAACAAGGTATTGCAGGAAGCTATTCCGGAGGCTCAGACTACTCCGGGGCGTGAAGGATATCCGGTCAGTGCTATTTTTGCGATAAAGACTGCCGGATTGGATGCGGATGGTTATCCTCTGTTCTATGATAAAGAAGGGAAGAAGGTTACTTTGAAAGAACTGTATCGCTTACAGGATCCTTATGGATTAGGTTTTACGGTTAGTTCGGATGTAACTCCGGCAGAAGAACGTGGATTTTATTCATATATGGGTTCGGAAGATACTCCTTATACCGGTGGTCTGATCAATACATTCAGTTATAAAAACTGGGAGTTGACAGCGAATTTATCCTTTAATTTAGGAGGATATGTACGTACGACCCCTTCCTATAACTCTATCAATTTTGATCGGGGACAGAATGTGAATCGTGACATTTTGGATCGTTGGACTCCGGAAAACACCGACGGACATTTACCGGCATTGATTACCAGTGAAAAACGTGCTGATGAGTATTATTGGTATGATCAAAAGAGTGATATATATCGGCATCTGGATATTTGGGTGAAGAAGCTGAATTATTTCCGTTTGCAGAATCTGCGTTTAGGTTATCGTTTACCGGAGAAAATGACCAAAGCTTTGGGAATGGGGGCAGCTTCGGTAGCTATTGAAGGACGTAATCTACTTGTATTTGGTTCAAGCTACAAAAATTTCCTCGATCCGGAATCAATGTACAATCCGTATGCACCGCCCATTCCTAAATCAGTAACGTTTAGCTTGAATTTAAATTTTTAATCATTAAGCAGAAAAAAGAAGATGAAAAAAATATATGTTTTGACTTTATTGAGTTGTCTGTTGATGCTATCTGCCTGTGATAGTTATCTGGACATAAAACCGGTGGGAAGCGTGATCCCCCAAACTGCTGAAGAGTATCGCGCTTTATTGGCGCGTGCTTATCTGAATGTACCGAAGGACCGCGGACAAGCTTGTTTTCGTTCGGACGAGATGATGGTGAATGATAATGAATACGACCGGAATTCATTCGGAGACATCGAACGTTGGAATGATGTTTCTCCGTTTCCGGGGACGAGTCAGTTTACCTGGTCCAATTTCTATAATGTACTTTTTATAGCTAACCAGTTGATCGAGAATGAAAAAGAAATTACAGAGGGCACTCCTGAAGTAGTGAACCAGCTGGTGGGGGAGGCCTATCTACTTCGTGCTTATATGCATTTTGTTTTGGTAAACTTACATGGTCAGCCATATACTAAGCCTGGAGCCTTAAGTTCAAAGTCAGTACCTTTGAAGTTGGATACGGATATTGAAAAGACATTAGGACGCAATACTGTAGAAGAAGTTTATATTTCTATTTTGTCAGATATCGAACGGGCTCGTGAACTGATAAACAAAGAAGAATGGGAAACAGTTTTCTCTTATCGGTTCAGCGTTTTGGCAGTAGATGCATTGCAGTCCCGTGTCAGCCTATATATGGGTGAGTGGCAGAAATGTCTGGAATCTGCCGAAGCAGTATTAGCAAAAAAATCTGTTCTTGTTGATATGAACGAAGCCTCCTTTGTCCTGCCTAATCATTTTGAATCAGTTGAAACCATAACGGCATTGGAGCAAGTTATGAGTTCAGTAGTCAATAACGCCGCATGGGCTCCTGCCTCTTTTCTTACTATTTATCAGGAAGGTGACAGGAGATTGGCTGCCTATTTTGCTGCTCCCGATGAAAATGGAAATCGAAAGAGTTCTAAAGGAGGGAAAAGAGATTACTCCTGTACTTTCCGTGTAGGTGAACTTTATCTCAATGCAGCCGAGGCTGCTGCGCGTCTGGACAAATTGCCGCAGGCACGTACACGTCTTTTGGAACTGATGCAGAAACGTTACACTCCCGTAGCTTATGTTGAGAAAAAGAATGCTGTGAATACAATGGATAAAGATGCTTTGATTGGTGAAATATTGAATGAACGTGCCCGTGAACTTGCTTTTGAGGGACATCGCTGGTTTGACCTTCGTCGTACTACGCGTCCACGGATTGTGAAAGTCCTCCAAGGCGAAACCTATATATTGGAACAGGATGATCCACGCTATACGATTCCTATTCCGAAAGATGCTATTGCTGCCAATCCGGGATTAGCCAACTAATACACATGAAGATCTAAAAAAGCACACACAACCCAAGCCGCAGAGTCTATAAAAAGATTTTGCGGCTTTTTTTATTTGTAATTTATCGCTGTGCCCTAATAAATAGCTTACGTTAGTATTGATTTAGAATGAAACTTTACTTGTCAGAAAAGTAATTATCTCCTTTCAGAATGTATGAACGGAATTCAGGGGATACAAATTGAGTATTTTATTTATATATCTGCAAATTAGATGATTAGAATGCTTTGTTGCTTGTCGGTCAAAGCTTTGTTTTAACACAGTGTTAAAGCAAGGCTTTTGATGATAAAGAAGAAGTCTTTTAAGTGCAAAAGATTTATTCTTTCTATTCAAGAATGGAATACTTTAAGAATAGCATTAACATTGTTAATTGGGAATTCTTCCGAAACGAGGAGCCGTATTGTTATATTTTATAGGATATAGGAAAAAACTAACAGATTCCTTTGTGGGTGATTAGACAAAACCGTATTTTTAGAGGTCATAATACTGATATTGATGAATTATCAGAATGTATGTGATAAAAATCAGAATAGAGAATAGAAGGAAATAGCGTAAATTTGCCCAATATCGTCATTTAGTAAATAAGAAGCCATATAACACAGACATTATGCCTGACGAAATAAAGAATATAAAAACATACCGGAAAAAAGAACGCATGATTCTCTCCCGCTCCATACGGAGAAGGAGAAGGTATATTGAGGTAGCTTTCGGAAATAACGATGCTGCAAGGCTATTGTTGTCAAAGGAGAAGGGTGTGCTGTTTGAAAGTGACAAGGCATACCTGCCGGCAGAAGACTTTGTTTTGGCAGACTTCTTCGACCGTTATGTGAATCTTGCATTTATTGACTATTCCAAAGTAACAGACACTACAAATAAACCGGAGAAAGAAAAGACCATCCGCTCGGAACTGCCTGCGGGCTTTTGGGAAAAGCTGAAACAGATGCGTTACAGCAATCATACAATACGGGTATATACTACCTATATCGGAGATTTTCAACAGTATTTTGCCGGAAGCAACCTGAAAAGGATTTCGCCGGACGAAATTAATGCCTACCTGCTTCATCTGATAGACAAGAAAAATATCTCTTCCTGCCAACAGAACCAACGTATCAACGCGATCAAGTTCTATTATGAAAAGGTGCTGGGCAACGAACGTCACTGCTACAAGGTAAACCGTGCAAAACGTGAGAAGACATTGCCGGATGTATTGAGCAAGGAAGAAGTGAAAGACTTTCTAACAGTAGCTAAAGAAGATTTGCGGTTTTATTGCATGTATTCGCTGTTGTACTCGGCAGGGCTTCGTATCAGTGAATTGCTGAATTTAAAACCGGATGATATAAACATTTCCCGTTCACTGATACATGTGCGACAGGGAAAAGGGAAGAAAGACCGATATACGCTGCTATCCAAACCGTTTATCAATAAACTGGAAGAATATAGGATAGCATATCAGCCGGAAAAGTGGCTTTTTGAACGTGAAGCCGCAGTACAATTCTCTGAAAGTATCGTTTCCAAAAAACTGAAAGAGATAGCCCATGAAGCAGGAATAACAAAAAGAGTATATCCCCACTTGTTCCGCCATTCGTTCGCTACACATTTGATAGAACAAGGAACAGACTTGAAAATCATAAAAGAACTGTTGGGGCATGAAAATATTGAAACCACCGAGATGTACGTCCATATTGCAGACACTTACAAAAGCAAAATTAAAAGTCCGTTGGACGATATTTTAGAAGAAGAGATTTAATAAAATACTTAGAGAAAATAACAGCGAAACATTAAATGACCGCTGTTAGCATAACGTTACCGATAGTACAATAGTAAAATGAAAAAGAATGATTTTATAAATAATCAACTGCTATCAATGGGCTATTTGCCATTACCATACAATAAAGACCGTAATAAAGTCTTTTATAAAGAAATGGATAATGGTTTGATAGTCTGTGTAGGTATTGAGTCATCTTCCCTTTATCAAGACAGAAGAAAAACAGTTTCGTTTTATGCGGCATTGTCATATACATGGGCGATGTATTCACCTATATTATTGCCACGGAATTGTTACTTACGAATAGGTGAAATATTAGGTGAGAATAATTTGTGGTTTCAAACTACCACAAAAGAAGAAAAGGATTTTATGTGCCAATCTATACAGCGAGCAACAAGAATCTATGAAAAGCAAAGTAAAATCATATTGCACTATATCTTAAAAGAAAGTCAATATGTGGAGTATAAAGAATATATATTCAGATTGAGCTGTATAATAGATTTTGTTAGAAAGCAGAAAATCACCAGTAATGCAGATATAAGTATCATTTATGAAATGATTAAACCTGCATTAAAAAGAATAGGTGTGCCGCTTTCCAAGCATACTACAAAACTATATGCAGTGGATGCAATGAATTGCATTCTTTGCTCTTCAGACGTAAATAAGCAACAACGAAATATAATAGCAAGCGAAATAATATCGGTAACAAACGGGTAAATTGTCCTAAATAAATTACCCGCCAGACATTAGTTTCCATTAAATGAATTTGATTATGAAAATTGAAGATATAACGATAGAGCATTTCAATCGGTCGATTAAGAATGAAAATATTACCGTAGAAATGTGGGATGAAGAAGTCTTGCTTCAAACCGATATTTATTTTTATACGGAAAACCATGACATTTCCCCTTTTATAGAAGAAATAAAATATAGGTTGATTCGCGCTTTAATCAAGACAGAAACTTGGTTCTTCAAAATATTATAGATGAAGGATATTTGCAAACTGCTGAAACTTGGGCTGAAGATTCTAAGATTACTTTGCCTATATCAAAAGAAAAGTTTTTGGAAAGTTTTTATCCTTTTGAGATAGGATTTTGCATAGGAAATTTAGAAGATGAACCTAATGTCATGGTTTATCTTGGTAGTGATGTTGAATATTTTTTAGACCATGTTTTGTGTTGTTATATAATGAAAAAGAATAATCAAATAGAATATAAATCTGTATTAGAAGGATAATTGGAAACTAACAAGCGGCTCAACCTCCCATAAAGATTGGTTAGCCACCGGACATTACCGATAATAATAAAAACAAAGAAAATATGAACGAACGATATGCCAAATGTATTCCATTCGATAAGAATGTAAAAGGCAGGATTGGTGGCAATCCTCCTAAATGTATAGAAGGACAAATCCCTTGCGATTATAAATTCTATGCAACACTGGTACATCCTGAAAAGGAGAACATCATGCTTTCTATCATCATTCACCAAGATTATGACACTCTTATTGACAACAACATATATCCCTCAATAGCAGTCAAAGTAATAGAACATGAATTTTCCGAAATTGGCAATTGTGCAGAAAAGCGAAACGCCAGCTTAGACATGTGTTCTATCAGTGAATATTCAGAAGATAAGGATAGTGAAAATATACTTGTAAAAATAGGTGGTGAACCTTCCCTTATCCAAGATGAAGAAAGCTATTATAAAGAATTAGAGAAACATGGTTTTTCTTTTTTCTTATCAATAGACGAGGACGGATATAGTGAAGATGTTACTATTGGCAGTTATCCTTTCGGATATGGAGCTTTGTATTTGTATAAGCGCTGTACAACCAATGAAATAATCGCAGGATTTTGGCAATGTTCGTAAAAAATATATCGGTAACATGCACCTGTTCCGCCTAACGGCGGCAAGCTGCAAACCATTATCCACCAAGAATAAAAAAAATGAAATGGTTAAATTAGTTGATTATACAGAATATCTTTCAAGAGGAGCAATCCTAAAATGTAAGGGTAAATACCCTTATGAAGATACCGTATATTTTATGGTAGCGGAGCAAATAGGTGTGCAAGCATATCAATTATGGACTATATCAGGATATTATGCAGGTATGATATTGCACAAATTACCTTCAGATGCTAATTATGAAACTTATGCCGTGAGCACTAAATGGCTTGTAGGAAAATGGCATGAATGGGGATATATTGATTGTCCTCTTGAAGATGTTTGGGTAGTTGAAAATGAAGAACTATTTTCCAATCTTAATATCAAAATGTTAAATAGTTCTTATTAAATAGTGGAGGATAACAAGCGGATTAATCTCCATAAAGGTTGATTATCCGCCGGACATTATCAAACTTAATTCAAAATGAAATATTATAAATTAAGAACGGATTACAATCCTAAAATTACCGGAAAGGCTAATGGTGGGTGCGCAGTAGAACTTAAAGACAACCAGTCTTTTGGCTCTATTGAGGACAAATATTTATGGAAGGATTATTGTACTCAAAATCGAATAAATATGAATAATCATTCTTCATGTGAAAACTATATTCCATTTGACTATCAGTTATTGAAAGCTCCTTTGAGATGTTTTTTAACAGGAAAACGTGTCAAAGAATTAGATTTTATGACATTTGCTCCTTACATACATAGAATACAATTTTTGGTGTCAGAGAAAGCTTATAATGTTATAAAAAGATATAGATTACAGACACATAATGCGATCCCAGTCCAAATAGATACGCTTAAGCAAACGTATTATCTGCTCGGTTTTCCGATAGTAGGATTTAGCTATTTTGACTTTTCTTGTAGCTTGTTTTATAACTATTGTTCTAAGAGTAAAGAGCAAATTACAAATGAAGAAACCTATTCTAATCTTTTTAAAGAAGGATGTGTTGATACAGTTTTAATTAAATTGAAAAGTAAATTTGAAGTAGATATAATCCATACTCCCGGTGCTTCATATTTTTCAGCGGAGCTTCTATCTGATTTGAAAAAAGAAAATGTTACAGGGTATATTCAATATGAAGAACGATTAGATAATTAAGTTTGATAACAAACAGCAAACCGTGTAAAAAGCGGAACGCTGCCAGACATTATCGGCAATCAAAAAAAGAAACTAAGAACATGAATGTGATTGAACTAATAAGAATGATAAAAGACAGACCTGCAATGTATATAGGCAGACATAGCATATTCTGTTTGAAAGCCTTTATAGACGGTTGGCACTTTCGCAATATGGATGAAGATGTTCAAATGCAAATATTGAACGACTTTAGTCTATGGATAGATGCTTCGTTCTTTAATAGCAGTGAACGTACTTGTAGTTGGTGTGAATTTCTAAATTGGATGTCTGCCAACGATGAAATTAAGGCTCTAGATAAGTTCTTTATCTTATTTGAGCAATTCTTAACTGAAAAGGCTGATAACAATCATCTAAACTGCTAAATGCAGTTAGCTGAAACACATTATCGATATAAAGAAATAAGAAATGGAAAATTATTATATAGCTTTCGATACTTTGATAAAAGAAAGAAATGATGTTTTGAAATACGTAGTGGAACATCAAACTGAAATAGTAAGTCATATCAAAACTACTATATGCTACGAGCTATATAGTAGTCCTGCTGATGATTTAGGTATTCTTACTCCCAGTTTAATCAGAGATAAGATCACAAACGGGTATCATAAAGGTCGAAAACTCAAAAAAAAGCCTCTGAATAAAGGATATATTTCATATGAACTTGATAACACAATGAAGCCTTTGCGAATACGTATGTATAACAAAGGAGGTCATTTAGATGTCGCTTTTTATTTTGTTGATTACAATGATGCGTTATTTGCCATACCATGTGGAGGAAATAAGCCTTTTTATCTCTATCCTACTGATATGCACAAAATAGAATACAGAAAAGGTCAAATATGGAGATATTCAACAATTACTTCTAACTCTTTATGGCAGGAAGTTTATGATTTTGAAAAAGAAAATTATGTTGAATGTAAGAACTACTACTATGTGTCTAATTTAATTGGAAGCAACAAAGAGGTTCCTTTGGGAGAAACAGGTTCCCCATTACAAGCATGGTTGGCAAAAATTTATATGATTGAAAATAAGGTTTCAAGATTGCTATATTATAATATTTCCAATAAAGAAGAATTGATATATGAATATGGGAAATAAAAAAACATACCGATAACAAGCGAATAACTGACTGTTAGGGCAGTTATTCACAAAACATTATCAGTAAAACAATAATGGAAACGAAATTAGAATTTTATAAAGCAATACGACTTTTAGATTGTGGAAAGATGGAACGTGCTATGGAAATCTTGCAGGAAGTCATAAAAACATCACAAGAAGAAAAAGATGATTTATCTTTTATTCGTTCTAACTGTGTATTAGGTGAATTGTATTTCGGCTTGAACGACTTCGATAAATCAAGATTTCATTTAGAAGCGGCTTTGAATACAATGAATAATTGTAATTTGGAGAAAGATTTATTCGATTACGAAAAGCTATCCGCTTCAAAAATTCTAATGAAATTAACTAAGTAAATACTGATAACAAGCGGCTCAACCTACTTAATAGTCGGTTAGCCACCAGACATTAGCATCATATAAAATTGAAATTATGAAAGAATTAGAATTAAGAAAACCATATCGTTTACAAGAAATTATCGAAATAGTTTCTAAAAATATAGCTAATAATGGCTTCACTGACTCTAACTATTGCTTATACTCCAATGAGGGTATAGTCCAACCAAATCAATTATGCTATTTGGAACTATATCCTACGATAGATGATAATGATGAGGAAGTATATCCAGATTTTGTAAGAGATAAGTCTTTGGATTTATTTTATTACGGGCAACAATTTGAAGATGTATTGATGTCCGTATTTGATCAAAAAGAAACTGCATCAATTAATGACTATATTGATGCGTTGAACTATTATATGGAAAATGATACGTTTATGGATTTCTGATGATGCTAACAAACAGCAAACCGACTGAACAAAGCGGAACGCTGCCAAACATTATGTGCAACTTAAAAATGGAAAAATATGAATGATTCAGAATTTGTTAATTCATTGAAAAGAGAAATATTGAATGACTTATATAATCGCTATTTTAACACTCTAAATACATTTCCGGTGAGCGGTGGTGATGAGCGATGGAATGATAGCAAAGAATTATATAGTCATTTGAATGAAAAACAACGGCAAGAGCTAAAATCTTTTGTCCGTTTAATCATGACTGATACATTATCTTTCTGCCAAATTGGATAACGTATCATCTTTTGCCAACCAAGAAGGATTTTTTGAATTAACCTTGAATGGTAAAATAATAAGTGGAGATTTGCAGGAAATATTTCTTATGCAAATAGAAGAAGACAATGAGGCACATAACAATCACCTAAACTGCTAAACGCAGTTAGTTGAATCCCATTAGCAGTCAGGAATTAACTGAAAATATTATGAAATTAAGAGATGAAATAGAATGTAATATTATTAAAGCCAAACAAATTTATCCACAAGTATTGGACTTGATTGATAAATACGACAATGCTTGCAATATTGAGGATAAGGAAAAGTGTGTAGAAATTATTCAGCAGCTTTCAATACTAACAGGTAAACATATTACTGAAAATGATTTATTTGAACATTGGGAAGGTGATGGAACAGAAGAACTCGCTTTTCGATTTTGTTTATCAGAGCCTCCAACACTTGTAACACCTTTATTAGAACAGGAATTATTTGAAATCATTCAAAGAATATGTGAACCTAAATATGAACCTTATCCTGAACTCTATGAAGATATGCCATATCCTAAAGAATGGGTCAAAGCATGGTTTTGGATTCCTTTAAACTGTGTGTACTATTTTCCTTTATTAGAGAAAAATTTGAATTTACCTAAAAGTTTTAATATAAGAACTGATGCTTTTAATGATAACGATGCTGCACCAATAGAGATACTTGAAATAATTTTAAAAGCAATGAAGTTAAAGACTGATAACAAACAGCAAACCGCCTAAGGCTGCACGCTGTCAAACATTATCGCGACAAATAAAATTATAAAAATGGAAGAATTAGAAAAATTATTGATAGAAGAAATTGAAGCTAATATTGAAACAACATTCTTATACCAATTTCATGAGAAGAATTTTTTTGATAGAGAGAAGTTTCAATTGCTTATCGTTAATGTTAATAAAATGGCAAACTATTACATAAGCAATGGTAGAACTGAATATTACAAAAAAATAGCGGCTGGTATAATTGATAGGTTTGAATATATTCTATGTTGCTTTTATTGGCATTTAGCGCCAAATGACCTATGTTCTATTATAAATTACAACGATATAAAAGATGAAATTTCAGATTATTGTGATAAAATGCGAGAGGTAACAGGCAAATTGATTTTATAGTATAATAATCGCGATAACAAACAGCATTACCGACTGAAAAGCGGAACGCTATCGGATATTATTGTCAATATGAATAAAATATGAAAGATGAAGTAAAACAATATATAGATGACTGCATTGTTGAGAATCCGGATATTGACTTAAACGGTTTGTCTATATTAACACAACCTGACGAACTGCACTATCTGGCAAATGTGGTGAATTGGGATATTCACATACCAATATTAGTTTGGATTGTGGAGCAAGCTATATGTAGCGAAGCCACTGCTTTAATGATTTTTTGGCAGGCACAACCTCAAGACTTCACTATTTATAAGTGGAATACCACCCGAATATATGAAGATATAGCTGTATTCCAGCTTATAAAAGTAATCATCACCAATTATAATAATGGATTTTATCTCAAAACTGATATACATTATAATCCGATAAATGACAGATACAATGTTTTTACTATTCCCGATTTCATGTATAAAGACGTTAACGGAGAAGAGCCATATAGTATTTATGATGAAACGGAAGTAAGGTCTTGGTTTGGAGAATATCTGAACAAACAGATAGATTCTTGTTCTTCAACAATGGATTTATATGGTATAGCTTGCTATCTTCCCACTCTTGGTAATATAGATACAGTCTTTCATGTTTTAAGGCATCCATTGTGTGATAAAGGTATAGCTTTTATGCTATTTTGGCGATTTGAACCTATTGTCAGTGATAGTATTCGCAATGAGTTAATATCTGAAATCTACCAAAAGAATTATCCCGAAATAATTGAATATAAACATGAACGGAATAATTTAAAAGCTGTGTGGAAAATTCCAGAAATAATGATGAAACCTGTATAACAATGACAATAACATATGAATGAGCAGCCCTAACGGTCAGCTATTTACAAACCATTATAAGCAACAGAAAAACGGAAACAATATGATAAAATACATTTCGGGAGATATATTACAGAGTAAAGATGAGTACATAGCACAAGGTGTAGCTATTGGCTCACAAGAAGGATTAGGGACTGGGCTTGCCTTTAAGCTGTCAAGTCAATTCCCTGAAATCCAAAAGCTCTTTAAGAAGTACACACGAAACACTAAGTTTCAAGCTGGCGATGTGTTCATAGGAGAAATCAAAGGTTTCTCTCCGGGTATAATTTACATCGCTACACAACCCGATATGTATCATGCGGAACTTACCTATCTGAATAAAGGTTTGAAACGCTTGAAAAAAGTGTGCGAAAGCAGAGGTATCAAAACTGTGTCGCTCCCGAAAATAGGTGCTGGTTTGGGTAAGTTGGATTGGAATAGTGAAGTCAAACCTTTACTTGAAAGTATTTTATCTGATTGTGAAACGGTATTCAATGTATATGAAGATTACAAGATTGAATACGAAATTTAGCTTATAACATGCACCTGTTCCGACTAACGGCGGCAAGCTGCAACCCATTATCAACAGAGTAAAAAAATGAAAGTATATAGAATAGCAATAAATATGATTAAGCAAACCAAGATTTTAAAATTTATAATCCCTATTGTAGTATTCATTCTATTGTATGCTGTCTCAACAATTAGAAACAACAATATAAGAAAGGATGGTATATATTCTATCGTAACTCTTGTTAAATACGGTTCTGCTTATAGAGGGCAAAGTGCAAAATATGAATTTATATATAATAAGACTTTATATGAAGGAAGTTTTTTTATATCATTTGCCGAGAGTAAAAACACTCCAATCGGAACCCGTTACTTTGTAACATTCTTAGCCAAAGCCCCCGACCGACATCTTATATTAGACAGCGTACCATTTTGGTTTACTCTAAAAGCGCCAGATAAAGGGTGGAAAACATTACCTACACAAAAACAACTACGAATAATGATGAAAGATAGCTTGAATTAAAATGCTGCCACCGGACATTAACTTGATAATAAATAAACGAAAAATGAAACAGAAATACTATATAATCAAACTCTTATTGAAAATATGGTTTGGAATACTATGTATTAGTCTATTGTGTACCACGGGTATTCTTTGGCTAAAGACTCAAAATATAAATCCTGTACCAGATATGGATGTTTCTTATAGAGGCATGGCATTGGCTTGGTCAATTTTGGGAATTTTGGCATTATCTACCGGAGCAATCACTTTGTTCTTGAACTGCTTTGCAAGAGTTAGAAACAGCATACTGTTTAGTTCCCTATCATTTTTTCTTATTCCTATTTTGATGATTTTATTTTCTGGAACAATGTGCTTGTATGATACTACAATACCATTTTTACTTTGTTTATTGGCGTCATACATATTGTTTAGAAATAAAATAATACAGAAAACAAGCGGATGAATCGCCCTGATGGTCGATTAGCCACCAGACGTTATCAGAATATATATGATAAAAATCAGAGTATAGGATTGAAGCACATAACGTATATTTGCAGTCTATTTCAATGAAATAGATGAAATCATAAAAGTAATTTGAATATGAAACACTTTAAAATAATAACGATGGGAATACTTGCCTCTATTCTGAGTTTACTGGGATGTGGATATGGAAACAAGCGAGCTACGCAGAGTGAGAGTATAAATCCTTATATTCCGGTAGCCGCACAGATTACAATGGATAAGTTGCCGGGCGTGCTGAAAAACGTACAGGCAGGACGAACGGAATATGATTTTACGGGTATCTGTGCCAATGGTGTGGATTGTATCTATTTCATGCAGGATAACGGAAAGTTCTACATTGATTTTGAAGCCATGAGCAAAGACCAGCTTCCCTATCTGGATACATTAAAGCAGTTTGCCAAAGAGCATAATTACCCAATTATCGAAACGACCTATAACAACACGCCCATAGATTACGATCATGTGAAATTTGCTCCGGTTCTAAGCCTGAAAGTCAATGCGGATATTGACAGCATCGTTCATGTTGGAAAATTGATTGAACAAACCATTTTCAAGAATAACGATCAGACCATTTACGATATAGTGCCTTAGAGGGTATAAGGAGAATATAAAAGAATAATGATAAAATGAGAGATAAGGATTCCGGGAAAAAGATATTCTGGATTTACCCTACAAATAAGTTTGTTTGGGCAGGAGTTGTCATATGTAGTATATTCTGTGCATTTATGATCTACTTTTTATGTGTAGCCAATTTAAGTGAGAATAAAGTCCTCTTTATTTTCCTGTTGCCCATATCTTTGTCTATCCTGTTAATCTGTTGGGCACTACCCAGTAAGATTTTGCTTTGCGAAGATAGAATAGAAGCACGAAGCCTGTTCGGGAAAAGAAGCATCCAGGTGGATGAGATAAACTCGTGGGGAGTTGTGCAAATGTATAAGCCCTACCGTTGTAAAGAGGGTATTTATTCTTACATACCTGCTAAGTCATTCAAACCTTCCCGTAAAATAGAGGAGAACATGATTTTCTCGTATAGCCTGTTTTTATCCAATATTCCGCACTATGACGGGAAAAAGAAAAATTCGTCCCAAACAGATAAAACTATTTTTGTCAGTTACCGGAAAGAAGTGTATATTGCATTGGAAAAGTATCTGAAAGAAAAAAAATAATGTATTAATATTAGTATATATGAAAGAATTTGGAACTATCGGAGATTTAATCAATGCTTATAAAGCATTACCATGTGACGCTTATATCTATTGCTCAAAAAGTGTTATTGAAACAGAGAACTTGGAGAATGGCAAATATTTAGTCATTGAATCGGAAGAAGAGGATGGATATGTGGAAACAGAAGATGGTGAAGTCCCCAAACAAGCATACGATTTGGGCATGAGTTCGTTGGTCGATGTTGAAACATTTAAGGATATATTGAGCTTTCAATATACATTGAATCCTAAAACATTATACAAAGATTGTATAAAGGCTATTGAGTATTATCTAAGTAATGATGATTTTTTGGATGAATGAAATCAATCTTATGAAAAAGTTATTGTATTTGCTTGCCATACCATTGATATTGGCGGCATGTAGCCCAAAAGCTGAATTGACCAGTGCCGGAATGTACCCGAACTATCAAGTGGGTGAAATAGTAAATCTTATTCCGGTGGATTCTCTGACTTATGGGGACGTAATCGCATATCATTCATACATTCCCGGCTTTCAGGAAAGGGCATTTAAACGAATTGTCGGACTACCGGGCGATACTGTCCGCTTTCAGGATCAGCAATGTATCGTGAACGGTAAAAAGTGTGAATGGGTATTCATACGGAAACTTTTCTATGAAGAAGATGAATGTGAAGAGTATTGCGAAAGTCTGCCCAATGGCATGAAGGTGAACATCTGTAAAAGCGTTGTACCCATAGATTCGGCAACGGCTACCACGACTGCGGTTGTCGTCCCGGCGGGCAGCTACTTCGTTGCGGGGGATTACAGGGGCGGCTCGATTGACAGCCGTTCGCAAGGATGCGTAGCTGCGGATTCAATTATCGGGAAAGGTGTAAAAAGAAAGTAAGTACAGGGCTTTAGTTCCGATTTATTATGCTGAATACAATGAATATAAGAATCATTTCATTTATCTGTGCAGGGTTGGTAGCAACAAGTTGCGTGTCCTCACTCTGTTTCTATGATTATTTTGCCAACGATGACACTACCAGCAATCCCATCTATTGGATTTTCGACTTTTTCCAGTTATCCATACTGCTGGGACAAGCCGGAATAGGCGTTTATACTATCAATGTGCTTCTACGGCAGAGGAAAGAAGCCATTTCTTCTTTGGGATATTTTGCGGCTCACGTATTTCTGCAAAATATAACTCCTTTGCTCCAAGCATGGTCTGCGGCTGTCATTACGGAATATCCGCAATGGTTGCTGATGAGTCAGGTCGGTTTTAGCATTGTTCTTTTTCTTACTTTGCTAATCATCCAGCCTGCCTCTCTATTCAGGAAGTCGGAATATATCCCCCGGCTGTTGATGGCTACATTTTATATCAACTGCGTATATACGGCACTTACCGTCATCGGATTAATTATTACCTTGTAATGATTGCATATAAACAGAATCCAGCACAGCACCTTCCTAATGAATAGCAGGCGGGTATTGTTTCCAACCTTTTTTCGGTGGGGACAGTACCCATGTGGGGACAAACTCGTCCCCGAAAGCCTTATTGTATTCAGGGTTGCTGACGGCATACCTCACTATGATGCGCAAAGGATTGCTGACACCCAAGAATTTGGGGTATGTCGTCGTTGTATTATATTTCACCCCATCCACATAAAAACCGAACTGGCGTACCTTGTGCCCCCCTTTAATGACACCCGACACTTTTTCATAAGTGGCTAAAGTGTATCGGTTGCCTTCTGCCAACGCGCGGGCTTTGTGTATGCTATCATACCATGTCCAGCCGGAACCTGCCATTGCAATCAGGCATAAAAGATAAGTGAATAGCGAAGTCTTTTTCCCCTCCGTAGCCCATTGCATTTTCAATAGCGAGCCTACTATCATGGCAAGGGCTCCCGCACCTAACAGGGAGACACAGACCAAAGCCGGAATGTTCATGTACTCTATCATATTGTTGTTTATACCGTACCTTTTAGTTCTTGTTTTTGGTTGTCCATTCTCTTTCGATAGCTTGACGGATTGCTTCCCGGTTATCACAATTCCTGCCACCGGAAGCGTGCCAACGGCGAGTGGGATTGCATCGGCTATTGTAAGCTATATGCGGATTCCCGAAAATGACGGTTATACGCACACGCCAGCGCATACAAATGTCATCGGCTACGAATTGCTGTTTGTTGTACAATATTATTTTCCACTGATTTTCCTTAGCCAGCCGTATCAGGACTTTTTGTTGCTCTTGGGGGTGAGTGCCGTACTGATGTAATGCAGTTTGAGCGTGTTCTTCTTATTCCGATAGGTAATGTAACCAACCGCAGCGAAAACAACCGGAAACAATACGACAAACCATACAGATTCCGGTTCTATCGTTTCACCCTTAATCTTTGCCATCAGAAGGCAAAACAGTAAAGCGACAGAAGTAAACAGAAGCATAAAAAGAGGTTCTTTAGGATAGTAATCCTTTTTCTCCTGATTCGTCAGCTCTATGCGGCGGTTCTTTAGCGTGCGCTTTAATAATTCCTGATTCATATCGGATTCTTTGATTTACCAAGTTACGGATATGGCAGGGAAAGGGCAAATTTCAATCGGGAAAAGATTATGACCGGAGCTTGTTTTTATCTTTAACGTGTTAAACTGACGTTAATAAACAGGATGGGCACTGGTATTATACACCTTTCGCATATATTTGATAATAATAAACAGCAGGCTGCACGGCATTTATAACAAGCAGAGTAAAGTAATATGAAAGCAACTGAATAAAATGCAGTACGACATGTTTTATTTTGGGGAATCAGTTTATTGGACGTATAAGATGTGTAGCCCGGAATCGGAACCGCTGCCCCTGTTAATAGATGAGAAAAAGGGCGATAAGAACCAGTACATGGGATGCGGTTGGAAAAGATCAGCTAAACAGAATGAAATAAAGTTCATATAACTTTTCCATTTAAAATAGAAAGTATGGGAAAAACTTTGGGTCAGATTTTGATGGATGAAGCTCGACAAACAGGGTTACAGGAGTGGATGAAAAAGGTACAGGTCGCTGTGTGGCAGACGGATGTGAAGAATCCGGTAACGTGGATGGCATTGGAAAGATTGTCCCGGGACGAGGATAATATGCCCTGTCTGGTGAAACTGTTGAAGGAACATTGCCCTTGCCCTTCATTAAAAACACAGGAAGAACCGGCTTACCTGATATTGGCTGCTTATCATAACGACAACGATTCTTTGGGATATTTATTGGATACAATGAAAGTATATATCAAAAAGAAAGACCATGACGGGATATTGTTCTTATGCCGGATGCAGGCTGCCATCAATGATAATGAGGATTATCCGCACCTGAACGGATTGTACAACGAACTAACGGGCTACCTGCTATCTTGTCGCCGTGATAGGGTAAAGGAGTACCGAAAAGGGAATATTCCCGTATTCAGCGAAGCGGATCTGCAAGTGGCGGAAAAGTACTTGCCACACTTGAAAGAATATTCTTTTCGTGACAAAGTGATGGCTGCCTTCCCTACAGCAAAGACCGTCAGGGAACTGGCGGAGAAATGCGGATGTGCGGTGAATACTTTTGAACGTCGTTTCAAAGAGGAGTTCGGGGCTGCTCCCCGCAAATGGATGATGGAGCAAAAAGCAAAGCGTGTAGTAACGCTGCTCACCCATACCAACCTTCCCATGAAAGAGATTGCGGGTGATTGCGGGTTTGAGTCGAGCAACTATTTCTGGGACTTTTGCAGGCGTAACCTGAACGCTACACCCACCCAAATAAGGGAAGGATTCATGGATGAACAGAAGTTCGTTGATTAAAGATAGTGGGATGTCGTGGATATAGGAACGGCTTGGTACCTGAACAATGGGGTTATAACCTTACTTTAGGGACTTTTTACTCAAAAACTGTTTTACCGTTTTGTGAGTAAGATGCTGACCTGTTTGATTGGATATTTAATAGGATTTGTGCTTTGAGAATATATAAATAAAAAAAGGAGTACCGCCGTACTCCAACCTTTGTTAACCTTAAAATCTAATACTATGAAAAACACATTGCAAATATACGCACGATAAATTAATCTGCAAACTATCCAAGAAAAAAAGCATGCTTTATAACATAATTTAAATAAACCAGAATCTATCGCAGATATCTAAATAAGTTTTTTCACATTGTTTTTGTACAGAAAGAGCATATATGTAGGTATTGTGTTGCTTGATTTTCTTTATTTCTTCCGAAAGCTCGTCATTTAAAGGAGACATTTCGAAGTCGGACATCATTACCAGATCAGCATTCCGATAAGATTTAGTTCTTAAAATATGTATAGCGTGAAGAAGTGCAGGGGTTAAATCAGTGCCTCCATGAAAACTTTGACAAAGAAAATCTGCTAATTCCTGTATATTTTGGCTTAAACGTTCTATCTCAATGCAGGCTATGTCGTCGGAAAAGCTGATAAGATAGCATTTTCGATCTTGTTGTTCTGTGAGTTCGGCAATGGCAAGAATGGCCGATTTGACAAACTCTTCTCTTTCTCCACTCATAGATCCTGAAGTATCCACACAGATAATAAATGGTCCTGATTGTTCTTCTACAATATCTTTTCCCTGTACCTTTACATCTTTTATGCGGTGTTGTTCTTTTGATTCATAGTCTATCATCTGTAACTTCTTCTTGCTGAATCGTTCGAAGAAAAGAGATTGTAAGACTGGATCTGAAAGATAACAATACTCTATGGGTAAGAGGCTGTTTAAATCATTGCCTTCACATATTCCTCTTATATCGCTTTGGGCAGCAGGCGTAATGATCTGTTCCTGGTGTATGCCTGCAATCATACGGAATTTTTTCTCCTTACCTTGATGTTGTTTTCCGAGAATTTCTGCCAGTTCCCGAATAGCCGGGTGAGTTTTTGCTATTTCGTCGTAATGGAAAAGTTGTTTAGCCAGTTCTTTGTGACCCCTTAATAACCACATTAAGCGGATGCTACCACGTTGGGGCAGCTGATCGGCTATACTTTTCTGTAGTTGGTAGAAGTTCTCACAAAGTCCGTCGATACGTTCTGTCTGATAATTATATTCATTATTAGCTAACAGGTGATGCCATTTGCCGAAAAAAAGATTTCGAAGGTTTTTCCACTCTTTCGACCGTTTTTTAAGTGTATGAAATCGGCTGATATAGTATTGAATATTTAAGTCACCGCGGTTGTATTTCATTTGTAACGGATAGGCTGAATTCTCAAGAAAATGCAAAAAAGCGGTGTCCGTAAGTTCACGACTTTCGTAAAAATGTTCCCATTGCGCAGCATAATGTGAATAAAATTCCTGCAGGGAGGGTTGAGTGTGTTGATAATAAGACTTGATTTCTTCATCAAGTTCCTCTTGCTTGATAATATCATTCCGAAGATGTGACTCGTATAGTTGGTAAGTTACCTTTTCCAGCTTTTCCAGATAGATGTCTCTAAGTTCTTGCAGCCTAATATTCCTTATTTTCCAATCCATGTGTATATGCTATTTCCCGGATTTCATTCTGGCAGATGTCCAGCATTTCTTTCTGGCTGTTTAATACTCGTTTAATCATACTGCGTTGTTTATCGTCCATAAATAAATGTTCCTTGCAATATTGTAATTCGATGTCAGTTATGCGCTTTAAGTCATTTTCGCGGTTGTGGCATAGGTCAATCAACTCCTGAAACCGAAATTCAAAAGGTTGATATGTCTCTTCCGGAATATCAATGTCATATCCTGTATTACAGGTTAATGGGTGCTCTTGATTATTGATGAATACAGAGCGAGTGCCTTTTTTAAGTGAGACGACGGCTGATTGGGATACATTGCGATTGCGGACATAGTCATATACCTTTAATATCCAATTTACAGGACGATACTTATCTCTCTGGATATAAAACAATTTTTGAGTATCTTTCCTTAAACCTTGGTAGTCGGAAGCAAAAATCAATAAATTGCCTGCTACAGGATATCTTTCAATCTGATGATAGAAAGTATCTACAATCTGTAATGCAGGATCTTTTATTTCTCTCAGGCTGTGTTCTGATTTCATGTTTTCCCGGATACTGTTCAATTTCTGTTCTAAAATTCGTTCACCACAAAGATAGTGGTCGATGCACTCGCGGAGTGCGGCCGAAACTATTTGTTCGACAACCGGGATTTGTTCCACCTCGTTCCACAGGCAATGTAGTAATAGCGTACAGTCGGAGAAGCGAATGGTATCTGCTCCGTTCAGAAAAGCAGAAGTTCTGAGTAAGGATACGATTTTTTTCCATCGGCGGTCAGAAACATAAAGAACAGAGTGGGGGATTTCTTCTTTCTGTATGTTATATTTTTCTATCTGCCGTTTGATGGAGTGAATTAATTCAAAGATGGTATAATGTATATTGACTTGGTTGATTTGAGTTCGCCAGTCCCTGTATTGCTCTTCTGTAATGGAAAGTCCGGATGGAATTACCGGTTCAGCATCATTTACTGAGGCTATCATCCGGTCGAAAGCGAATTCCTGTTCGATGTTCCCTACGAAACAGCGTATTAGGAAACGATCCCACAGAGCTTCTAAACCTTCTCCCTGAGCGGGCAGTTCGTTAGAAGCTGCTATTAATCCTTTCAATGGCAACCGGATCGTATATTGTCCGTTGCGGTATATTTTCTCATTGATGACTGTCAGCAATGAGTTTTGTATGCTTGGTCCGGCTTTCCATATTTCATCCAGAAATACGATCGTTGCCGATGGAAGGTAGCCTTCGATAATACGTTCATATTTATCCTCGTCTTTCAGCTTAGAGATGGATACCGGACCGAATATTTCATCGGGGGTACTGAAACGGGACATCAGGTATTCAAAGGAAGTGCTTCTGTCGAATGCCAGTTTCAATCGTCTTGCGATAAGGCTTTTGGCGACTCCCGGAGGTCCGAGGAAGAAAATGCTTTCTCCGGAAATGGCTGATAAAAGTGATAATGCGATGGGATGTTCTTTCTCAAAGATTCCCTCGTTCATGGCATACAATAATTGGGTAATATGTGATTTTACTGTTTTCATGTACTTTTGAATTTTGTGCAAAAATAAGGGATTTTTCTGCCAAATTGAGGCATAGTTGTATTTTTGTATGTCAACGGCTTGTATAAACATATATTCGTATGGAGTGTTATAAACAGAAGTTGGTGAAATGGAAACATTATTGTATCTTTATCACCTATAACAGTATACAGGAAGGAGTTTGAATTATGGAGTTGCGTACAGTCGATGTCACTCGTTACATTATGCCGCTGCGTGAGGGTGGGTCTTTACCGGCGCTGGCCGAAGCTGATGATGGTTTTAAATATGTTGTTAAGTTTCGGGGTGCAGGGCACGGAACTAAAGCACTGATAGCAGAATTGATTGGTGGTGAGATTGCACGGATGTTGGGTTTTCGTCTGCCGGAGTTGGTCTTTTTGAATTTAGATGAAGCTTTCGGACGTTCGGAAGGCGACGAAGAGATACAGGACTTATTGCAGGGAAGCCGGGGATTGAATCTGGGTTTGCATTTTCTTTCAGGCGCTTTACCATTCGATCCGGTTGTTACTGAGATCGACGGCAAACTGGCGTCACAGGTTGTATGGCTGGATGCGTTATTGACTAATGTGGACCGTACCACGAAAAATACCAATATGCTTATGTGGCATAAAGAGTTGTGGCTGATAGATCATGGTGCCTCTCTCTTTTTTCAGCATTCATGGGTCAATTGGCACAAACATGCAATGAGTCCTTTTACTCAGATTAAAGATCATGCTCTATTGCCGCAAGCCGATAAGTTGGAGGAGGTGGATGCCGAATTTCGGGTATTACTGACATCGGAGAAGATTCGTGAGATCGTAAATTTGATTCCGGATGACTGGGTGGAGTGGCGTGACAAAAATGAAACTCCCCAAGATATCCGTGATATCTATTACCAATTTCTTATAGAAAGGATAGAACATTCTGAAACGTTTGTAAAAGAAGCAAAACATGCCAGAGAAGCATATTTATGAATACGCCGTTATCCGGATTGTTCCGAAAGTGGAACGTGAGGAGTTTATCAATGTTGGAGTTATCCTGTTTTCCAAACAAGCATGCTTTATCAGGATGCGTTATGATATCAATGAAAAAAGGCTGAGGCTATTTGCACCGGAACTTGATATTGATTCTTTCCGTGAACATCTGGAGGCTTTTAGCAAAATTTGTGCCGGTTGCCGTACAGGAGGAGCTATTGCCCAATTGGAAATCCCGGAACGTTTTCGATGGTTGACTGCACACCGGAGTTCGTGTATTCAAACTTCAAGACCTCATGTGGGTTACTCCGATGATCTGGAGGAGACATTGGAGCGATTGTTCCGGGAATTGGTACTTTAATGCTTTTATCCTTTTGCCTCCTGATACATAAATCGTTTGATGCTCTTCTTCGCAGTTTTCTCAAATTCTTCGAAGTGAATCTTTATTTTAGTAATCTGGCAATAAGAGGGTAATTGCTGATTGAGTTCAATCCGGTTGGTTTCCATCATCCTTTCAATATCTGTTTGTGATAGTCCATGTGCAAAGGCATCATCGAAATCAGGGTAGATTAATGCCACAAGTTTATCTTTCTGGAGCAGGACTAATGATTCGGATACATAAGGCATGTTGTTGAATTTACTTTCTATTTCTTCCGGATAAATGTTCTGTCCGCTTGAAGTTAGTAACATGTTTTTACTTCGTCCACGTACTGTGACATACCCCTCCGAATCCATTGTGGCTAAGTCTCCGGTATGGAGCCATCCGTTTACATCGATGATTTGTGAAGTCGCTTCCGGATTTTTGTAGTACCCCAACATTAGGTTCATACCCTTACAAATGATTTCTCCGGCAATGCTTTTCGGATCAGGGGAGTCGATTTTCACTTCCATACGGCTGGTTGCTTTTCCGCACGAAGCCTGTTTCAAGGTTTCCCAGCGACTTGAACAGATAATGGGCCCACATTCTGTCATGCCATAAGCAATGGTGTATGGAAATCCTATTTGTTTAAGGAAGGCTTCCACTTCTGCATTGAATGGAGCTCCTCCGATAATAATCTCATCGAAATTTCCCCCGAAGATCTCCATAGCGGCCTGTCGGGCAGCGGCTTTTATTTTATCATTAACAATGGGGACCTTCAACAGCAATTTACCTATTTTATTGTCCAGTTTGGGGAGAATATCTTTTTTAATAATCTTTTCAACAATCAACGGCACACAAGAGATCACTCTCGGCTTGATTTCCGCAAATGACTGTGCAATGATCTTAGGAGACGGCATACGCGTCAGAAAGTAGAGATGGGCGCCGGCAGAGAATCCGTAAAGGAAGTCGTAGACCATGCCGAACACATGTCCCATAGGGAGCATGGAGACGATATGATCTCCCGGTTTTACCGGAAGCATCTCATGACAATAGGCGATGTTTGACCACAAACTCCGGTATGGAAGCATAACTCCTTTGGAATAGCCGGTTGTTCCCGACGTATAATTTATGACAGCCAGTTCTTCCGGCATTTCTTTACGGTAGGAGATATGTTCCGGGCGGAAATTTCTGGGATATCGTTGCCCGTATATTTCATTACGGTGTTCATGTGCATACGTCAGTTTATTGTTGCGCGACACAAGTGGGGCAAAATCAGTTAAGGAAGATATGCCTTCAAGTAGCGGCATCCGGTCCTCATTAAGGTTTTCCCACACCTGCTCACCTACAAAAAGCAATTTTGCTTCGGAGTGATTGACGATATTGTGAATATTGTCAGCCTTAAATTCGTGTAAGATAGGAACAATTACTGCACCATAGGTCACAGTAGCCAAAAAGGTTACAGCCCAGTGGGCACTATTACGTCCACAGACAGCTATTTTATCTCCCGGCTGAATGCCGGCCATTTCTAATATGATGTGAAATTTGGCTATTTTCCGGGCTACATCCTTATATTGAAGGGTGATTCCTTTGTAGTCTGTCAGGGCGTTTGCATCCCAGTTGTTTATGATGCTCTGTTCAATATAACCAATGAACCGTTGTTCTTGTTCCATTTTGTAATTTTTGCACATTCAGTTTAAAACTGCGCAAAATTAATATTCTATTAACGGAAACCGAATTCTTTCGTAAAGTTTTACGTTAAATTAACGGAGGATGGGAGAGCTTTATTTGTCTATTATTAAGCCGATAAAAGTCACAGAGACACGTCTTATGATATCAGGGTGATATATAATCTCCGTGTTCTCTGTGTACTTCGTTATGAGCTTTTATTCACTCTCAGCCATTTCCTTTTTATTTTTTTCTGAGATCAGCAATAATTTGTCCCCTACGTGCAGTTTTAGTGTGCCATTAGGAATCAGGAATTCATCTCCGCGTTTTACGATCATTACCAAAGTTCCTTTAGGCAGGTTCATATCTTTCAGCGTATCGGCTTCACTCAATATTTCCGAAGTGATGGTCATGTCCGAGAGGTCGGTATCTATTTCTTCGGGAAGTTCGACACCAAATTCATTTCCAGTTTTTTCAAGAGGAGTAGACAGATGCAATAAGCGTGCTACAAACGATACGCTTGTTCCTTGCACAATCAGCGAAACAATCGTGATGAAAAATACAATATTGAAAATCATATTCGATCCTTCTACATTGGCTACTACCGGATAGGTTGCAAAAATGATAGGCACAGCTCCCCGCAGACCTACCCACGAAACGAATAAACGCGATTTCAAAGTGATTTTTCGGAAAGGCAACAGACAAAGAAATACACTTAAAGGACGCCCGATAACGATCATGAATACTCCGATAAGTAATGCTACAACAGCAACTTCAAGCATTTCGTGCGGATTGACAAGTAGTCCCAGCATGAGGAACATAATGATTTGGAATAACCATGTAAGTCCGTCCATAAACGTTGCAATTTCTTTCCGAAAGGTTATTTTATGGTTACCTACCATCATACCGGCAATGTATACAGCCAAATATCCGTTACCGCGGAGTAGGTCGGTGATGGCAAAAGTAAAGAATACAAATGACAATAACAGAATGGGATAAAGTGACTGGTTATCGATATTTATTTTATTAAGGATCAGTATTGCCAGCTTTCCCAGTATATATCCGGCGGCTGCGCCTACCAGGAACTGGATGATGAATGAGCCGATAATGGTGCCTGTACCCATACCATCCGATTGGATGAACTGTATCAGGACAATGGTCAGCATATAAGCCATCGGGTCGTTGCTTCCGCTTTCCAGTTCAAGCATGGGACGCAGATTATGTTTCAGATTCATCTTCTGTGAACGGAGGATAGCGAACACGGAGGCAGAATCGGTGGACGACATGGTCGATGCAAGCAGTAGGGAAGTAATCAGCGGGAAATGGATATTCGTCCAACCCATTCCGGAAAGATACCAAATGAACAAACCGGTGAAAAGAGCTGTGAGGAGTACTCCTACAGTAGAGAGTACAATTCCCGGTGACAGGATGGGACGGATTTCTTTGAACTTAGTATCCATACCACCGGAAAACAAGATGACGCTAAGGGCTACCATACCTATAAATTGAGCGACTTTAGCGTTGTGGAACTGCAGTCCCAGACCGTCGCTTCCGAAAAACATGCCTACGAGAAGAAATAATAATAAAGCGGGTACTCCGAAACGATAGCCGGTTTTTCCGACAACAATGCTAACGAATAGTAAGATAGAACCAATGAGTAGAATGTTTTCTGCGGTAAATATCATAAGCAATAAGTGCTGAAGGTTATTAATTTGTTATTTTACATTTCACTGTGCGAAGTTACTTAAATTATGTAACAAATAGAAATCCTCTTTGGATGTATTTATGTCCCAAATTGCCGTAAAATAGTTTAAAAATGTTATTTTTGCAGCCAAAATAATATCATTCTATATCTATATGGATTCAAATCATCTTTCTCCTTTACGTAAGGGCGTGGTAGGAGTACAGTTTCTTTTTGTGGCTTTTGGCGCTACTGTTCTCGTACCTTTATTGGTCGGACTTGACCCCTCTACAGCCTTATTTACGGCCGGTATCGGTACACTTCTTTTTCATTTGGTAACAAAGGGGAAAGTTCCTATCTTCCTGGGCAGCAGCTTTGCGTTTATTGCTCCCATTATTAAAGCAACCGAATTATACGGACTCGCCGGCACGCTTTCTGGAATGGTGGGGGTTGCATTGGTATACTTTGTCATGAGTGCTTTGGTCAAATGGCAGGGAATCAGACTGATTGAACGCCTGTTCCCTCCGGTGGTTATTGGTCCGGTAATTATTTTGATCGGGCTTTCACTTGCCGGAACCGGAGTCAATATGGCAAAAGAAAACTGGACTCTTGCATTGCTTTCATTACTGACTGCCGTGGTTGTATCTATCCGTGCTAAAGGACTATTGAAGCTAATACCTATCTTTTGCGGAATTATCGTGGGGTATGTTGCCGCATTGGTCTTTTATGATGTCGACCTGTCGGGAGTGAGAGATGCAGCATGGTTGGGCTTTCCGCAGTTTGTATTTCCTAAGTTCTCCTGGGAGCCTATTTTGTTTATGATGCCGGTAGCGATTGCTCCGGTGATAGAACATATCGGTGATGTGTATGTAGTAAATACTGTAACCGGAAAGGACTATGTGAAAGATCCCGGATTGCATCGAACGCTCTTGGGAGATGGTTTGGCCTGTCTTTGTGCAGGCTTGTTGGGAGGTCCTCCTGTGACTACATATTCGGAAGTAACCGGAGCGATGTCACTTACCAAGGTGACAAATCCTCAGGTAATACGAATTGCGGCGGTCACGGCAATCCTGTTTTCAGTGATCGGCAAAGTCAGTGCTTTGCTAAAGTCTATCCCTTCGGCTGTATTGGGAGGAATCATGCTGCTTCTTTTCGGTACGATTGCTTGTGCGGGAATTGCCAATCTTGTCAATAATTGCATTGACTTGAGCCGGACGCGCAATATCATAATTGTTTCTCTGACCTTGACAATAGGCATAGGTGGAGCCGTGTTGACATGGGGTGAGTTTTCATTGTCAGGAATCGGTCTCGCTGCATTGGTAGGAGTAGGGTTGAACCTGGTGCTCCCGAGAGAAGAGTGATAAACGATGAAGGGTAAACGATAAACCGGTTGTGTGCCATGGGCAAGAGTCCTCCGTTTATCGTTTACTGTTCATCATTTACCGTTCATATCATGCCAGGAACTTTGCAATATCTTCATCCGCTGTGCTGATACCTCCGATTCCGAAGTTATCGATCAGTACCTGTTTTACGTTAGGTGATAAGAATGCAGGAAGTGTCGGTCCCAAATGAATCTTTTTCACTCCAAGTGCTAACAAAGCCAGCAGAACAATAACGGCTTTTTGTTCATACCACGCAATGTTATAAACGATTGGCAGATCATTGATATCTTTTAGTCCGAATACTTCCTGCAATTTCATGGCGATGATAGCGAGCGAATAACTGTCATTACACTGTCCGGCATCCAGTACTCGGGGAATGCCGTTGATGTCTCCTAAAGGCAGCTTATTATATCGATACTTGGCACATCCTGCTGTCAGGATCACTGTATCTGCCGGAAGTTTCTCTGCAAACTCTGTGTAATAACTGCGACTTTTCATTCGGCCGTCACATCCGGCCATGACGAAGAACTTACGGATAGCACCGCTTTTTACTGCTTCTACCACCTTATCGGCCAATGCGATTACTTGGGCATGGGCGAATCCGCCTACAATCGTACCGTTTTCTATTGCTACCGGTGGTTGGCAACGTCGTGCATGTTCAATGATGATAGAGAAGTCTTTGGGCTTTCCGTTTTTACGTTCGGGGATGTGGATAGCACCTTCCAAACCGGTAGCTCCCGTTGTGTAAATCCGATCTTTATAAGTGGCATTCGGGCGTGGTGGAACGATGCAATTGGTAGTGAAGAGGATGGGACCGTTGAAACTCTCAAATTCCTCTTTTTGCTTCCACCAGGCATTGCCGTAATTTCCTACTAAATGCTTGTATTGCTTCAGCCGGGGATAATAATGTGCCGGCAGCATTTCACTGTGGGTATAAATGTCTATACCGGTACCTTCTGTTTGCTGTAGCAATTCTTCTATATCTTTCAGGTCATGCCCGCTGACAAGGATACCCGGATTGTTCCGGACGCCAATATTCACTTCAGATATTTCCGGATTTCCGTAATGATTGGTGTTGGCAGTATCAAGCTGGGCCATTGCCTGTACCCCATAATTTCCGGTAGTGAGTGTGAGGGCTATCAGTTCATCTACCGTAATATCTTCGCGGGTCAGTTCTGCCAGTGCGTGTTGCATAAAAGCAAATATTTCCGGGTTTTCGTATCCTAAGTTATAGGCATGTTCTACATATGCCGCCATACCTTTAATGCCATAGTGAACCAGTTCTTTCAGTGAACGGATGTCTTCGTTCGGAGTGCGAAGTACGCCTACAGTTTGGGCTTTTTCTTCAAACTCTGATTCATCGCCATACCAGGTACATTCATCGGGGACGGACTCGATAGTAACCTGACTACCTAAATCTTTTTTAAGTTCGAGGCCCTTCTTTATTTTTTCAATAATGGCCCGTTTGTCAAAATTGGCGTTTGTAATAGTGACAAACAAGGCATCGAAGATGAACTTATCTGCCTGGGCAGAAGAACGTCCTTCTTTGCGTAATGCCTCGTTGTAGACTGCGATTCCGCGTACAACAAAAAGCAAGAGGTCTTGCATATTGGCTACTTCGGGAGTTTTCCCGCATACTCCGCTAAGGATACAGCCTGTACCTTTTGCGGTTTCCTGACACTGATAACAGAACATACTCATAATTCTTACGTATTAATTGGTTTCTTAATTGAAGGCAAAGATAGGTGGAGGATTTGAGGTAGTTCTGTAACCAATGTTACAAACAATAGAAAAAAGATTGGAGATTTTATTGTATCAACTGCATTAAATCTTCTTTTCTCAGGATGTGCACTAATTTCCGGTCTGTTCTGATCAGGCCATCATCCTGCATGTGTGCCAGTTCGCGTGCCAGTGAGGGGCGTGACACTCCGAAATAATCGGCCAATTCTTGCTGTGAGCGATCGAGTAGTATAGGATTTCCCTCCTGCTGTTTTGAAATCCAGAGCAGGTACGAGGCCAGTTTTTGCCGGATCGTCTTGAAAGACATAAAAAATAGTTTGTCGGCAAGTGTCCGGGCATAATTGGCCGAAAGGTTCATATAGTTTTCTAAGAATCTCTCATTTCTCCGGAATAGCTTCAGTACACTTTCTTTAGGAATTTCAAAAATCTCAGTAGCTTCGTTTGCTGTGACCTCTACCGGGTAACGATTGTCGGCACCAAACAAGAAAAGTGGGGCTATCGCACGAGGGGCAGTAATATCCTCTACTTTAATCAGTCTGCCCGAATAATCGATCATTTCTCCCCGGACACTGCCCTTTAGCAATATCATCAGCCGGTTGCATACGTCACCTTGTCTGGCAAGAATGTCACCTTTGCGGAACATACGGAGGTGAGAAACGATTCCGTCAAAATCACGGGATAGCGTTTCGGGCGAAATTCCGTGGAATAAAGGGTTGTTAGCAAGATAGGTCATGGCTTTAAAGATTGAATTGATATATTATTAATAACAGGAATCTTTTCTCATTGTTTGCCGGTAACTGTTGCTATTGCGTTGCTAATAATACTGATATCGCATTTTGGAAACAATGGTTTTACTTAAATTTCAGCATAAATTTAGTTTCTTTACCCGGTAATAAAGTGATGCTTCCTCCGGACAGACGCATGATCTGGCGAGAGATACTAAGTCCGATGCCGCTACCTCCCTCTTTGGTCGTAAAGAATGGGATGAAGATATGGTCTGCTATTTCCGGGGGAATGACGGGACCATTGTTCTTGATTTCTATCAGTACCTCTTCCGAATCGTTACAGCGGGCACTGATTTCTATTTTTCCGTCAGCTTGTGTACCAATAGCTTGAATTGCATTTTTGAGCAGATTGATGACAACCTGCGAGATTAGATTTTCATCGGCATAAACAATTAAGTCGGCAGGAGAAATATCTGTATGAAACGTGATGTTTTTGCAAGTGTTCTGATGCCGTGCCAGTTCTACCATGCGATCGATGAAGGCTTTTACATAAAACAAAGATGGTTCGGGAGTGGGGATACGGGTAAAACGTCGATAAGACTCTACAAAAGCTAATAACCCTTTCCCTGTAGTGCTGATGGTCTGGAGACCACTGCGTATTTCTTCGTCATGGGTATCGGAAAGTGAGAGCAGGGTATCGCTCAGTGAAGTGATGGGAGTTACCGAATTCATTATTTCGTGAGTCAATACACGCGTCAGGCGTATCCACGAATCAATTTCCTTTTCGTCCAATTCGCTGTTGATGTCGCTGAGGGCGAGGATGCGTAAATGTTCTTTGCGTATTGTAATATCCGATACGCGAATGGAAAGATTGACTGTGCCCCGTTCATTATTAAAAGTAATCTGTAGTTTTTCTCCGGTACGGCAGAATTCCACCTTTTGCATCAATGTCACATCTACTTTACTCAGTTGGCGGATGTGAGTAAGTACATTCAATCCTAACAGACGGAGTGCTTCGTTATTTTTTTGATAGATGGCTCCATTATCGTTGAGCACTAATACTCCTGTGTTTATACAGTCAAGAATAAGTTCATAGTACTTCTCTTGTTGTGCCGTTTCCGATTTTACATTATATAATATGTGTCCCACCCGGTTCAGTGCACGATTGATGTCCCGGGTTTCGGGTGTGGTTTTTTCTTCCGGGAAGTGAATGGCATTGTCGTTGTTCTCAAGCGCATCGATCATGAAAAGAACCCGCTTGGTATGGATGCGGTATAGAGATAATTGCCACCAGATGCTGAAGATTAAAAAACAGAGGCTCAATATCATCCAAACGAAGTCTCTGTTTGAGTAAAACAGAGCCGCTGTTATGGCAAAACAGAGGCTCACTCCGAGGCGGAACCAATATCGTTCGGTAAGTAGTTTGATGTGAGTCTTCATAAGCCGAACTTTTTCATCTTATTGTATAGTGTCTGGCGGGTGATTCCCAATTGGGAAGCTACTGCCGAAAGGTTGCCTCCGCATTTATCCAATGCCTTCCGGATCATGGCTTTTTCCATCTCCTCAAGTGTGGAAGCTTCGGTTTGCTGTATTTCTGTTTTTTGTACCAATTGAAACATTTCGGCAGGTATCGAATTGCCGTCACAGATGATGACTGCTTTTTCGATGGCATGTTCCAGTTCCCGGATGTTACCGTACCAGGAGTGTGCGGTCAGCTTTTCACAAGCAGATGCAGTCAGGCTGATGGGAGCTTTGTCGTATTGTTTACAGAAACGTGTAATGAAGCGTTCGGCCAGTGGGACAATATCTTCCCTGCGATTACGCAAAGGCGGAATCTCTACATGAATGGTGTTGATACGGTAAAGTAAGTCTTCGCGGAACTCTCCTTTATCAACCATTCCCTGTAGATTCCGGTTGGTAGCACAAATCAGCCGGATATCTACAGGAACAGGTTCGTTACTACCTACCCGTACGATACTTCTTTGTTGGATGGCTGTCAACAGTTTGGCTTGCAGGTGGTAGGGGAGGTTCCCGATTTCGTCAAGAAAGAGAGAACTATGGTTGGCTGCTTCAAATTTACCCGTGCGGTCGGCATGTGCATCGGTAAAAGAACCTTTCACATGTCCGAAAAGCTCGCTTTCGAATAAAGACTCGGTAATTGCCCCCATGTCTACGGAGACCATCGTTTCTTTATAACGGGATGACAGGGCGTGAATCTCCCGGGCGAGCATTTCTTTTCCGGTGCCGTTTTCTCCCGTAATCAATATGTTGGCATTGGTTGTAGCTACTTTTTCTACCAGCATGCGAAGTTGTTGCATAGCACTGCTTTCACCCCAGTACATGGCAGCTATAGAAGGATTTTCTTTCTTTCGATTCTTCTTTTTGCCTTCTTTGGCCTGTGAAGCAGCGTTTAGCAGAGTCTCGACTAACTTTTGGTTATCCCATGGCTTTACGATAAAGTCGGTAGCGCCTTCTTTGATACCTCGTACAGCTAAATCAATATCGGCGTATGCGGTGAAAAGTACTACCGGGAGATTGGGGTATTGGCGTTTGATTTCGTGCAACCAGAATAGGCCCTCGTTGCCGTTGTTGATGCCGGAAGTGAAATTCATGTCCAATAAGACGACTTCCGGATTTTCTTCTCTCAGAACAGATGACAAGCTGACTGGTGAAGAGAGGGTGATGGCTTTCGAAAAATGATTTTTCAGTAATAGCTGCACTGCTGTCAGTACTCCTTTGTTATCGTCGACAATGATAATGGTTCCCATTTAGAAGATTGAAATTTAATTGTTAGCGGCAAAGTTAATAACAATTCTCTATTACAGAGGATCAAAATGAATCTAAATCCGGGAAATATCTTATTATCTCCCCTCCTGACAGGAGAAAGAGGGGAGATAAAATTTCATCTTTTGTTTATGTCGTTATAGCCACTGGAATTTTAATCCGAAAGATAGGCTTAAATAGTCACGTGCCCGTAAGTAACGGTTTGTGGCACGGCTTATCAGCAGCAAGTCGCAAGTACTCAATTCATAAAAGAGTGTGACAGACTTGGTAAAGAAACGACGGTCTTTATCTATGTTATAGGTTAACCGTTGTCCCAAAAAGATGTGGGTACGGATTTTGGAAGAGAAGCCATAGTACCCTTCCGGATAGCGGCTGGGTTCTTTTACCCAGAACTCGTGTCCGAATACCGTATTAAAGTAGAGCCCGCATGACAGAGGTTCCGTAGAAAAGCCTTTCCCCAACTCAAGACTCCAAGGCATATAGTTTTGCTTGAGGGTCATAGTCAGTTTCGTGCGATGTGAGTCATGTTTGGGAATAAATCCCAGAAAAAGGTCGGTTTCCCACTGATCCCTCCGTCCGTAATCCCATCCGGTTCCGAAAGAGAACATGCCCATATTTCCGGCAAACTGTATTTTATTGTGAGTCGGTATCAAAGAGTTCCATCCTTTCCGGAAACGGTGGATGCGTTTATCATATTTGCTGGGCTCCGATTTGGAGACCAGAACAGTATCTTTGGTTTCTTCTTCATCACTTTTGTCTGCCTGTGCCAAAGCGTCTTCCGGACAAAACAAGAACAGTGCCAATACAGTATAAAGAGTAGATTTAAAATTCAACCACTTCATAATCATATCCTTCAGGTTTTATGGTGAATACTAAATAACTGCGGTTTTTCATACAATTGCTGCCGTAATACATTACTCCGTCCTCAAATACATCCGAAGCACTGATACGATGCTCATGGGCTACAGTACAGAATTGCAGGGCTGGAAATTGACGTATATACATTTGAAAGATCTTGGCTACATTGTTATTAAACTGATCGCACAAAGGGCGGGCATGCATGCAAAATACCGTTTTGTCAAACTCGTCCGAACGTTCTGTCAATTCCGCTTCGATAAAATTGAAATCCGGAATCGGATCCGAGTAATCATATTCCATTGCATTCGTATTGAGGCATACAAACTTTACTCTTCCTGCGATAAATGAAAAATTAGTATCTCCAAATATCTTCCTGAATGCTTCTTCTCCTGTTCCCAAACAGTCATGATTACCAATCAAAGCGACATACGGCACATTTAGTTTGTTCATGATATCTCTTTGCCATAGAAATTCGTCTGTTAGTCCGAAATCGCTCAGATCTCCTCCATGCACTACAAAGTCGATGTCGTTTCGTTTATTTACGGCATTTACGAAGTCTACTGTCTCGTCATACCATCGTTGCGAGTCACCCATAGCTATAAAGCGGATAGTGGTCTTATTCAGACATTTGGCTTCTATCTTCTCGATATTTTTGTTATTAATATCTCTTTCGCCTTTGATTTTGACATCGTAGGGATGGTAGTCTATCATGTCGCAACCGGTAAGTAACAGGCAAGAGAGAAAGATTCCGATTATTCCTTTTTTCTTATCCATAAACTATTTTTTTTGAATTGAAAACTCGATGCAAAGATAGAGTTTTCTTCTTGATAAGCAAATATTGTTGTATGCAAAGAGTGAGAGCCTGTTTGAATTTCGCCCGATAAAACCAATTTAAATCCACACTTTCCGATTGACATTATGGAAGTAATATTCTAAAATCCATATCAAGAAATTGCAAAAAGTCCTTTTAGACTAACTGTTCATTTCTCTAAAAACAGTGAAACAGGAGTGAATCGGCAAGTCATATATAAATATTGGGACTGTTTATTGTCTGAAATCCGAAAGCCGTCAACAGGAAGTTAACATCGTAAAAACAAAGAACTAACTTTTTGGCGAGAGAGAGTTAATATCTTGAAAGCAGGAAGTTAACTTCCTGCTTTCAAGATATTAACTCTCAGAAAGAAAATCAAGGGCAAGCCGTAGGAAAGAGAATAAATCGCCCCTTAAAAAAGAGCATTTTCTGTTGGAATCCAATCACAAATGAACATTATGCGAATATCATTTTAAAATCATGTTGCTGTTTTGGCTTTTTATTTTATTGAAATGTCGTCCAATATCCTTTCATTGTGATCAAAATATCGCCAAAATGCAAGATGTATGAATTATGCTATTGCAAAATCCACGTGTTTTTATTCGATCCGTCTCCCTCGGACTTTAAAAAAGCGTTTCTCCGCATTTCTAAAATACAAAATGACAGATTGTAAGTGATCGTGAAAAACAAGTTGTATTACCTCATCAAGTCGGCATGATGTGTGGCAAATTATTTTTTAAATCATCACTATGATCGAATAAAAAGATGAAAAACCTTGTTAATATATTTAAAAGATGTATTTTTGTAAAAACACACAATTTGCACATGATTATGTTATACAATAAAGACTCTATTTATAACTTGAAAGTGACCGGAACTATGGTTGTGGGAGACCAGCATTATTATTTGGTAGAAGAATGTGGAATGAAATATCGTGTTAAGATGCTTCCTTTTCAACAGAAACAACCTTTACCCAAAGAAATAAAATGTATTGTACATGATTATGATGCTGATAATTCACCTCTCTTTATACAGCATAAAGGGGATATTTCCCGCTCACTTTATACGATAGGTAATACTTATCCGTTTGTGGTACACAAAAAGTTGAGTTCCATGTCGGGTCATTGTAGTAATTATTATGGTTCTGACACAAACGGGCTGCGTGCTTTTATTCAGGCTCCGGTTGACAAGCAACTTACTTTGGGGCGGAATATCCGTTGTACGGTGAAACATATTGATTCGGAAGGCAATCTCAGTGTGGCGCTTGCGGACTATGATATGGATACCGAAACTAATTTTCTGACTTATGCGCAATTGATGCGCAATGTTTCGGCAGAAACATTGCCTGTCGATATACAGTTGGACACATTGCGGGCAGAACCGGATAAAAATAAGAAATTGGTGCAGATGTTGGCACAGTATGATAGTCATGCTGGAGAGTGGGTATTATCGTATCTCACTGTGCTGAACAACAAACGTGAAGCCGCTATCGAAGCAGGTGATTTGGATATGGTGTGTTCACTGACTTATCACCGGAGACGCATTTTGGAATGGATGATGGAAGATTCTCGCTTTCTCACATTTTACTCATCCGAAATCGCTCACTCATTGCGTGAAAAGGGCGAACGGGAAATTGCGGTAGGCGAAGCGTTGCTGAAGGGGGTGGAGCTGATACGTAAAGGTGAGGTCGATGTTTTTTTGCAAAAGCTGTTCAATAAAGTGCGCATGTCTGGTTATCTGACTGAGCGTCAACAGAAGATAGACCTTTTGGTGGCGCTGTTTCGCATGGATCATTCGCTCATCGAAAAAAACATGTTTGTTTTGGCAGAGGTTTGTCATTACGTGGTATCCGATTCTACAGATTCGGACGATCCTGTTTTGGAAACAGTTATTGAACTGGTGCGCTGGACCGTAGAGAAGGCAGACATGAATGATAACCTTTCTCCGACAGTGATGATGCAATTGATAGCGATCCTCCTTTTGCTTTGCCGGAACAAAGAAGTATCTACTTTATCAGTGTGGCGTTCGATGCTTTATCGTTACAGTTGCCAAATAAGTCCGCTTTCTACACGCATTCTGATAGATAAAGCATTTGAGGTGTTGATGTATGTCGGGAAACTTTATCGCCCGGAGTTTACATGGGATGATATTCTTCAGTTTAAGCCCGAATCATTTGTAGCTAAATTGCGTTCATTTGTCAGCAATGCGGCTGTCGATGAAGAAAAATTAGTGGCGCAACATATTACTGGCAATGGGGGGATTTTGTTGCGTGACAATTCGTTTGTATTCTATGCCGGATGTTTGCCTAATGCACTGACAGAACGGCAAAAGCTGTCTGAGTGGATGTCATTGATCGACGGACGGGTATGTGTTGTTATTAAGAAAGAATTAAAACCGAAATCATCGGAGTCGCAAAATCTTTTTATGCTGAAAAAATGCTGGGACGAATTGTGTGTACAACTCTCTCAGGGAGTTCCCTTGCAGAAAAAGATAGTTATCAAAACTTTGCCATCTGTAAATACACGAGTCACTATTACATTACGTCCTTTTAATGCGCGTTTCCCGTTATTGATGTTTGCCGATATAACTGATCCCTGCTACGAGGGAAGCGGTGTGCTAATGGCCAACGAAGTCTGTCGTTATCACATTCGCAGTTTGGGCAGTGTGTTTTATGAAGGCGATACATTTGAGGCGACTGTGGTAAAGACTGAGGAGAATGGCAGATTAGCTTTTAGTATCCAGCAGGAACTCTTTGATATGGTAATCCGGAAAATACGTCCGGGAAAACAAGTCTGTGCGAAATTGATCCGTATATCTAAGTCGACCGGTATATGGGTAAGTGAGGAGGGCTATACGCTCTTTACTCCTTTAGGAAACTCTCATCCTATGATTGGTACAACTGCTTTACTGGAAGTGACGGATATTAATGATAGCGGCTACATCAATGCGGCTTATGTAGATAATGTAGAAGAATTGATTGATGAAGAAAACGCCCTGTCAAGACTGGTCAGCGAATATATTAGCTATTGCCATCCGCAAGATGAAGAGCTGGATGAGTCCGATAACGAGTTGGGACAGACTCTTACTGATGAAGACGTGGTACGCCTTGGACAGCAATTGTCACCGGCCGTAATACGAGAGCTCCCCCGGTTATTGCTTATGGCGGTTACCGTTGAACCGGCACTTTCTATTCGTTATAATCTGTTAGGGGCTGCGCGTCTTCTGTCTGGATTGACGGATGATGCCCGACTAACCGAATATCTTTCATTACGAATGAACTATGAAGAAAATATATATAGCTTTGCCATGCATACCGGACAGGTACGCTGGACAGGGTTCTCCCGCATTGATGATGACGTTATTGCGCGGTTTCCGTCACTCCGTTCTCTAAAGAGCCTCCTTGATATTTTGGCTTACTTCTATAATCGTCCCTTTGAACCATCTTTGGTAACGAGTATTGCCACTACAAAGGATGAAAACAAGGAGCATATCATTTCTTTAGTGATGGCAAACAGCTTATTATACCGTACTTTGTCAGCCGAGAATTTGCGTCCGCTACGTGACGAATTGCTGCAACGCATCGGAGCGGGAGAACTGGTGCAACCCTATGTCCGAACCGATCAGGAAAAAGGAAATAATCAAGATGAAGATATTCCATTGTTAGGACGGGAAAGCGGTGAGGTAGAGTTTAAATCATCAATTGTATATCCTGCCGGAAAAACAGTTCCTGACATGAAACAGCAGGGAGACGTGATTTTGCGTGCGATTAATGGATTTTTGAATGCGTCCGGAGGCACGCTTTTTATTGGCGTGGCAGATTCTGGGAAAGTGACCGGGTTGAAGAATGATTACACGTATATGGTGTGTGATTCGGATGCATACGAACGATTTATACGACAGCGCATTGTGTCGACAATGGGAAAAGACGTGAATGGTATTATAAATATTGATTTCCCCCGGTATGCTGACCGAGAGGTATGTCGTATACAGGTGCCTTGTTATGGCAAGTTGATAGAACTTAATGGAGTGGTGTGGCAAAGGCAGGGGAACTCTACCATGTTGCTGGATGGAAATGCTTTGCTGAAGCAACAGCAAAGGAAAAAAGAGACACTTAAGGCTGAACTTGAGTCTATTACCCAAACCATCGCAAGTAAAAAAGCTACAGAAGAGTTGGTTAGTGGAAGCTTGCAGGCCACGGGAGGGGTACAAACAGCTTTTGCCGCGGCATTTGCTGCCAGCCTTGAACAGAAGAAGAAAAAGGACAGGAAATCTGTCGCTTCTAAAAAAGTAATGATATCCACATCCTTGATCCGTCCTAATCTGCTTCACCCCAAAGAGAGAGGAGAAATCGAAATAGAGGCTTATCTTTCTTTATTGGATAATAACGGATACATCTTGACCGATGAGATACCACATTGGGACAATGAGTTGTTGACCTTGGCTATTGGAGTGCACGAAAAAGAGGGGAATCTGCTACTCTGTTATGACAATGGTTACGTGAATCGGGTTGCACTCAGACTGCTGTTACAGAAGAAACGGGGATACGCCTATAAAAATGGAGCGAACCGAGAAGGACGCCTGATTTTCGCAACGATTGAAAATGGTGAACCGGATATCTTGGTGCGCACCAGAAGGCAAGGGAGTGAGCACTTGAAAATGTTTCCTATGAATAAGGTGAAAAAAAATACAGACTTAACATTAAAGGGCACACCTGTCTTCTCATATGATTTTGGCGAAGTGACGGGATGGGAGCTTATTCCGATGCAGGAGGCCGAAAAACTGCGGAAATTAGAAAATGATAATCCACATCATCAAGGTAGCCTTCTTACATCCGATGCTATTGCTGCGGAGAGAGAATTGCTAAAGGTGTTAGGATGGTAATTGCTGTCCGGACGCCTTCTCTTTGTATACTGTGCATGACAACTAACCAAGTGTTGTAAGTCCACTATGGGGTATGTAGCAACCAATCATTAGTCAAGACAAAGGTGTCTGTCGTGAGGGGAATCTGAAAGAAGCCGGCGGTAAAATTCCGGTCTGAGGAACACGCACATCATATAAGACCTATGCCGTAAGGATGGGTTTACTAAACCCAACAAAGTCTTAAAGCTATACGGATGTGGCATGGATAAATAATGCAGATGTAAAGTGACATTGTAAGTAAGGAACCGCTGTATCCCGAGCGGTACGTAATGGTGGTGTGGAGAGGTCGAAAACGAAAGGGGGGATTGTCTGCTCTATTCTGGAATATTAGCTCTGTTGATGTAAGTGAAAAATATAGTTTACAGGCTTATGGCACTGTCTAATATTTAGACGGTGGTGTCTAATTTTTAGACAACTTATTTATGTTTGGTAATTGATAATGGCTTAATATGATGTGTTTTATGTGTCTTGGCACGCTTTCTGTCTTATAATAGATAAATAACTTTATAATTATTGAGTTACTTCCGCTTTTTTGAAATAATAATATACAGACAGAAATATGAGACAACTTTACCACACTCCTTTCCCATGAAAGTTAAAGGTGTTTATGCGGATATTCCCGAGAAATCCTGGTACATAGCCAACGAGAATCCTGTAAAGAGTATAAAGAATGAATAAACAAAAATAAACCGATTAAAATAAAAAGAATTATGATACAAATTAATGATCTTAGTAAAGTCTTTCGTACTTCCGAAGTAGAAACCGTAGCGTTAAACCATGTGAGCCTGGATATAGAGGAGGGCGAGTTTGTTGCCATTATGGGACCTTCCGGTTGCGGCAAGTCTACGCTACTCAATATTTTGGGATTACTTGATAACCCGACAGAAGGTTCTTATCAGCTGATGGGCCAGGAGGTAGCCGGTCTTCAGGAGAAGGAGCGTACACGGGTACGTAAGGGTAAACTGGGCTTTGTTTTCCAGAGTTTCAATTTGATAGATGAACTGAATGTTTACGAAAATGTGGAACTTCCTCTCACTTATTTGGGTATAAAATCTTCTGAACGGCGTCAGATGGTAGAAGATATGCTGCGCCGGATGAATATTAGTCATCGTGCCAAGCATTTCCCACAGCAACTCTCCGGTGGACAACAACAACGCGTGGCTATAGCCCGTGCAGTTGTGACTAACCCGAAATTGATTCTTGCTGACGAACCGACGGGTAACCTTGATTCCAAGAATGGTGCGGAGGTAATGAATCTGTTGACCGAATTGAATAAAGAGGGAACAACAATTATTATGGTGACCCACTCCCAACATGATGCTTCATTTGCCCATCGCACGGTGCATCTGTTTGACGGTAGCGTGGTGGCAAGTGTAAAGGCTTAATAAAGATCACAATATGCTAAGACATATATATTATACCATTCAGACATTACTGCGAGGACGGGGAAACAGTATCATCAAGATTGTTTCACTGACTTTGGGACTACTTGTTGGAATATTGCTTTTTTCCCGCGTAGCATTTGAGTTAAACTACGATAGCTATTATCAAGAGTCGGAAAAACTTTTTCTGACTTTACGCACAGTTGTTTCGCAGGGTGAGAAGAAAGAGCCCGTTTATGATAATTACGGAAAACTTCCGGTGGCAATTCGTGAAAATTTTCCTGATGAAGTGGAAGATGCAACTTTGATTGATTTGTTTAGTCGTAGTTCACTTTATCATGAAGGCGAGAAAAAAAAAGATGTAATACTGGCTACTTCTCGAAGCCATGTCTTTTCCACTTTGGGCATTAAAGTACTTTCCGGCAATGTGTCTGAGTTGGACAATGTGGATGCATTGTTTGTGTCTCGTTCTCTTGCCCGAAGTCTTTTTGCTGATGCTAACCCCATTGGAAAGACAGTAATGATTAACATTGATTATCCATTAACAGTTCGGGGCGTTTTTGAAGATATTCCTGAGAACGCTGAATTTCGTTTTGATGGGGTCTATTCATTTGTGACTCGTGCAAAAAGATTTAGAGATGAACGTGGTGGATGGCGGGGTGATATCAGCTATATATGTATGGTTCGTTTTCGCCATTCGGAAGATGTAGAGAAGGTGACGGCACGTATGCCTGAAATGATGAAAAAATATATGCAGTATACTAAAGACTGGTCTGAAGAATTTTCGTTTATAACTCCTTCTCAATTTCATTTGCAAAAAAAAGAATCACGTAAGATTGTGAATATCCTATCGATTCTCGGATTTATTATTTTGCTGATTGCTGGAATGAATAATGTACTTATTTCAATTTCTTCTTTGCCACAGCGGGCCAAATCAGTAGGAGTACATAAATGCAGTGGAGCATCAACTGGACATATATATTGTATGTTTTTATGGGAATCGGCATTATTGATTTTAATTTCTCTTTTATTTGTCATAGTCCTTTTACTTTGTTTTAAACTGGAAATAGAAGACTTGTTTGGTGCTTCATTGGCGACACTATTTGCATGGCGTACTCTATGGGTACCTGCATTAGTAATCATTTTATTGTTTTTACTGATTGGTTTGTTACCGGGAAAACTTTTCTCTTCAATTCCTGTGACACAAGTTTTTCATCGTTTTACTGGATACCGTGTTTCTTGGAAATACCCATTGTTGTTTGTGCAATTTGCAGGAGTTGCTTTCATATTGGGATTATTAATGATTATCCTTTTACAGTATAATCAGGTTATGAGTCGGAATATGGGCTATAGAGTAGATAATTTAGTTATAGGGTGGGGACCATTTGATTCGATGGATAAAATAGATGGCATTCTCCGAGGATTACCTTTTATTGAGACATCTTGTAATAGTGCTTCATTTATTTATGATGGGCATATGAGGCAATCTTTTACTGATATTAATGGAAAACGTTTCATGGGGCGTGTCGAATTTATAGACGAGCATTATGTTCCGAATTTAGGATTACAGATTTTGCAGGGACGTAATGTCCGTCAGGATGGTGAAGTATTGGTAAATGAAGAATTGGTACGGCAAATTGGATGGGTTGATTCGCCTATAGGTCAGAAATTGATGGAAGCTAACTATGAGTGGGGTACTGTGGTTGGGGTACTTAAAAATTATGTGGCGCAAAGCGCATATCAGCCACAAGTTCCTGTGGCATTGGTAAACAATTTGGAAAGGAGATGGGAAGCTAATAAACGGAATCTGATTTTGAAAGAACCATTTACAGAGAATCTTTCGAAAATCACTGCTTTGATGAAGGAAACATTTCCTACGGAAGATATTCAATTCCGATCTGCCCGTCAAGAGGTCGATAATCAATATCAGGAAGTGCGCCGTTTTCGTAATACCGTGGTTGTGGCTTCTGTTGCGATTTTAGTGATCGTATTGATGGGGTTATTGGGGTTTGTGAATGATGAAGTGCAACGCCGCAGTAAAGAAATTGCCATCCGTAAGGTGAATGGGGCTAAGTCGTGGGATATTGTTAATCTTTTGAATCAGAATATTTTCTGGATTGCTTTACCATCCATTTTTATTGGGATTGTATTGGCCTATGTCGTTGGAAACAAATGGTTGGAGCAATTTACCGATCAAATTAGTCTCAGCGCATGGCATTTTCTTTTGCTTCTTTTATTAATATCGTTATTGATTGTAGGAAGTGTCACTGGCAAATCTTGGCATATTGCTGATGAGAATCCGGTGAATAGCATAAAAAATGAATAGTGATGATTTAATATGTAAAAACGATGAAACAATTCTATTATACCATTCTGACATTGATTCGCGGACGCGGAAGTAATGTCATTAAAGTAATATCTCTGACATTGGGGTTATTAGTTTCTATTATTTTATTCTCTCGAGTTGCTTTTGAGCTTAGTTATGATAACTTTTTTCAGGATGTGGATGATCTTTACATCGTAAAAACGGAGTGGGTTGAGAATGGAGTGATTAAAGGGAATGCCGGAGTATATACATTGATTCCGGTAGCCTCTACCATTGCTGAGGAATTTCCGGAAGAGGTAGAAAGTGCAGCTTTTTCGAGTTTGTCTTTCGGAACTACTTTAAAGATAGGCAACCGAAAGTTGAATCGGTCTTTCATTTTATCTGACTCTCTTTATTTTCGTACCATGGGGATAGAAGTTATTAATGGCAATCCGAATGATTTGACCAACCCAGATGTGGTTTTTTTGTCACAGTCTGTTGCACGAGAAGTATTTGGTGAAGAGGATCCTATAGGAAAAACCTTACATCTGATGGTTTGGGGCACTCAAGTTGAAGCTTTGGTGAGAGGAGTTTATGCCGATCTTCCGGATAATGTATCGCTGGAACGTCACGAAATGGTTCTTTCTTTTGCCAGCCATAATAAATATGGTTGGGGACGTTCGGGTTGGACGAGTGGTGGTAATTATAATGCTTTTATCCGCTTAAAAGACGGAGAAAGAAGCGCTGATGCTATCAATGCCGGTATTGATAAGGTGATTGCAAAGCACATTCCTCCTGAAATGAATCTGCATTTACATATGTTTGTAGTACCTTTACGTACTATTCATTTGGAGCAATCTAATGTGCGGAAGACAATTTTAATAATGTCTTTATTAGGATTTGCCATTCTTTTTGCCGCCACTATGAACTATGTACTTATTTCTATTTCTTCACTTTCTCAGCGGGCAAAAGGAATCGGTGTTCACAAGTGTAATGGTGCGTCTGATAGGGCTATACTTTCGATGTTTATATATGAAACAGCTTTGATTATAGGGATCTCTCTGCTTTTCATGGTAGTACTTTTATTCCAGTTCCAGGAAAAAATTGAAGAATTGGCGGGAGTGTCGTTATCATCTCTTTTCACTTGGCACAATCTATGGGCTCCATTGTCGGTAGTTGCCTTTTTGTTTATTATTGGAGGTGTATTGCCGGGAAAAGTTTTCTCTTCAATTCCGGTAACGCAGGTTTTCCATCATTACACTAAAGGGAATATGGGTTGGAAGCGGACACTTCTATTTATAGAATTTGCAGGAGTAGCTTTTATTTTTGGATTGATGTGTGTGACTTTTTTTCAGTTCCATTATATTACAAATAGAGATATGGGGTATCGACCGGAACGTATAGCATCTTGTTGGCATAAGTTTGCTGAGCCGGATAATGCACGTAATAATTTGAAATCGTTGCCTTATGTAGAAGGGGTAGCCACTGCTGAGGGAGGTATGATGTGGCTTGGGAACCGACAGGTGACTGATGAGAACGGGAATGCTCTTTTTACTCCCCGTTGTGGTATATTTGACAAAGATTTTGTCCCACTTATGGGGCTTCGGCTTAAGGCCGGGCAAAACCTCACTGGCGAAAGGCAGTTTCTGGTCAATCAACCCTATGTAGAAAAGATGGGTTGGACAGGTAGTGGCGTTGGTGAAATAATCCCTAATCGAGGAACAGTGGTAGGAATACTCGCTCCTTGCTGTTTTGGTACGCTTCCACCTGACTATGAACCCATAGAAATTGAATGGGGGACTAATTTAGTAAATATGCATGTACGTCTTAAAGAACCTTTTGCAGATAATCTGCGTATGTTGAATAATGAAATGAAAAAGATATATCCACAAGAAGAAATAGAGTTCACCTCTTTGGAGCGGGATTTGGAAAGGGGCTATCGTCCTACAATGATATTTCGTGATACTACTATATTGGCTTTTATAACGATTCTGTTTATCACTTTGATGGGATTGATCGGGTATACGAATGATGAAGTTCGCAGACGTGGTAAAGAGATAGCTATTCGTAAGATAAATGGCGCCGAAGTAAGTTCTGTTTTGCTTTTGTTATCTAAAGATATCTTCTGGGTAGCTATTCCTTCAATTGCTATCGGTACATATGGAGCTTACTTGGTAAGTCAAATATGGATAAGCCAATTTCGGGATACGGTATGTATAAGTATAGGCTGGTATGTAGCAATAGCTATTTGCCTACTGGCTTTTATCATTATATGCATTATTTGGAAATCCTGGCACATCGCCAATGAAAATCCGGTGAATAGTATTAAGAGTGAATAACAAATAAAATAAATTATGATACAGATTAATGACATTAGTAAAGTCTTTCGTACTTCTGAAGTAGAAACCGTAGCGTTAAACCATGTGAGCCTGGATATAGAGGAGGGCGAGTTTGTTGCCATTATGGGACCTTCCGGTTGCGGCAAGTCTACGCTACTCAATATTTTGGGATTACTTGATAACCCGACAGAAGGTTCTTATCAGCTGATGGGCCAGGAGGTAGCCGGTCTTCAGGAGAAGGAGCGTACACGGGTACGTAAGGGTAAACTGGGCTTTGTTTTCCAGAGTTTCAATTTGATAGATGAACTGAATGTTTACGAAAATGTGGAACTTCCTCTCACTTATTTGGGTATAAAATCTTCTGAACGGCGTCAGATGGTAGAAGATATGCTGCGCCGGATGAATATTAGTCATCGTGCCAAGCATTTCCCACAGCAACTCTCCGGTGGACAACAACAACGCGTGGCTATAGCCCGTGCAGTTGTGACTAACCCGAAATTGATTCTTGCTGACGAACCGACGGGTAACCTTGATTCCAAGAATGGTGCGGAGGTAATGAATCTGTTGACCGAATTGAATAAAGAGGGAACAACAATTATTATGGTGACCCACTCCCAACATGATGCTTCATTTGCCCATCGCACGGTGCATCTGTTTGACGGTAGCGTGGTGGCAAGTGTAAAGGCTTAATAAAGATCAATATGCTAAGACACATATATTATACCATTCGGACCTTAGTCCGTGGACGCAGTTCAAATGTCATTAAGATTATTTCGTTAACTTTGGGACTGTTTGTCGGACTTCTACTGTTTGCCCGGGTCGCGTTTGAACTGAGTTATGACCATTTTTATCCGGAGTCAAGAAACCTGTTTCTGATACAGGCTTCTTACTCCTATGAAGGAAAGCAGGAGAAGCCAAGTCCTTATATTTATGGTGCAATGCCTGCTGCTATCCGGGAGAACTTTCCTGATGAGGTGGAAGAGGCTACTGTGCTGCGTAATGTTGGTCAGCAAATATTTTTTAAAGGAAACGAACGTTTTGATCAACAGCAGACTATTTATGCAGACGATCACTTCCTCCCAACTATGGGGGTAGAAGTGCTGAAAGGGAACAAAGCTGATTTAGTGGCTCCCGACGCTATTTTCATTAATGAATCATTGGCACGACGTGTCTTTGGTGATGCAGACCCTATCGGGCAAACCATGTTATGGGAAAAGAACTATCCGGTCACTGTACGGGGAGTATTTGCCGATCAGCCGGAGAATACAGACCTGAAATATGATGTAATCGTATCGTTTGCCACTTTGTATAAGCGGATGGGAGAGGATCGTGCCGGTTGGGGATATGATATCAGTTACATGGGGGTGGTTCGTTTCCATAATGATACGGAAGCTCCTAAGAGAGTTGCCGGACGGTTACCGGAAATGCAGAAAAAGTATCTTCCGCAGGGGAAGGATGGTTTTTCTGAGGAGTATTCTTTTCAACCTATATCTGAGTACCACAGTAGTCAGCCGGATGTAAGAAAAATGGTGCTTATCATGTCGGTTCTTGCTTTTGCCATTTTATTGATAGCTGCTTTGAACTATGTATTGATTTCCGTATCGTCATTGGCACGTCGTGCAAAAGCAGTGGGAGTCCATAAATGCAGTGGGGCCAGTGATGGTAACATATTCGGTATGTTTTTATGGGAAACCATGTTTATTATATTGTCTGCACTCGTATTGGTCGGGCTATTGATTCTAAATCTTAGGGAACTGATTCAGGATACGCTGAACGCCTCGGTCGGTGCACTTTTCACTTGGGAGACCTTATGGGTGCCTTTGCTTGTGATAGCAGTTGTTTTTTTCGTGGCAGGAGTGATACCCGGATATATGTTTTCGTCTATTCCGGTGAGTCAGGTTTTTCGTCGTTATACCGAACGGAAGACAACCTGGAAGCGCCCGTTACTTTTTGTTCAGTTTGCCGGAGTACCTTTTGTCTTTGGTTTATTGGCAGTTGTATTGCTTCAATACTATAGTGTGATGAATCGTGAGTTGAATTATAATCCTGAACGGATAGCTGTTGCAAGGTGTTACTTCAGCGATGACGAAGTTGATAATGTCCGTTCTGATATGCGTCGTTTGCCGATGGTAGAAGATGTTGCTTTTGCCTGGTTTCCTATTTCCGATTACTATAGTGGTTTCAGTGTCTACAACAGTACAGGAAAGTTGCTTTTCGATGCACATACTTCAATGTGCGATTACCACTTTTTGTCAATGATGGGAGTTCAGCTTATTGATGGTAAAAATTTTGATTCTCCCAAACAGGCTATTGTAAATGAAGAATTTGTGCGGAAGATGCATTGGGAAGACAGTGCGGTAGGTAAACAAGTCAATATCGGAACTTCTCTTCCTGTTGTGGGAGTCGCAAAGGATTTTCCGATACGAAGTGCATATACTCCTCAGGATATAGTGATGTATATCAGCAGTCCCTTTGCTTCCGGAGCTCCCCATGTACGTTTGAAGGAACCATTCGATCAAAATTTGAAAGCTCTCAATCAAAAGATGGGAGAGCTGTTTACTACGAAGGATATTGTGTTTATCCCTTTGCAGGAAATAATCGATCAGCAATACGAAGCGATTCGTCGTTTCCGCGATTCGGTAATCATTGCTTCTATTTCCATCCTGCTGATTACCTTGATGGGACTTTTCGGCTATACTAACGATGAAGTCAGTCGTCGTTGTAAAGAGATTGCGATCCGTAAAGTGAATGGGGCTGAGGCCGGAGATGTTTTGCAACTTCTTTCAAGAGATATTTTCTGGACAGCCTTGCCTGCTGTACTATTGGGTGCAGCAGTAGCCTGGTTTGTCGGTGGCAAATGGCTTGAGCAGTTTAGTGATGCCATTGTTCCCAGTGCCTGGTTATACCTCAGCATAGCATTGGTTGTGTTGCTGTTGATTGTTGTCAGCGTAATGCTGCGGGCATGGAAAGTGGCCAACGAAAATCCGGTGAACAGCATTAAATCTGAGTAACGCTTCAAGACTATACGACAGAGGCTCGGTTTCACTGAAACTGAGCCTCTGTCGTATCTATACCAAGCCTCTGTTTCATAGGGTTAGAGGCTCTGTCCGGATGCTTTCTCTTTTACCTTTTTAATATATACCATCAAAATCACTACCGCTGTTATGAAAGCTAATCCGTCAGAGACAGGCATGCTGATCCATACTCCCTTTACACCGTATAAAGGGGGAAGCAAAAGTAATCCCGGAAGCAGATATACTAACTGGCGTGAGAGTGACAGGAAGATACTGATCTTAGCCATCCCTATACTCTGGAAGAAGTTTGATATAACGATTTGTGCACCTACGAACGGGAACATCAGCGTGCAAATGCGTAGTCCGGACGATGCCATGTCAATCAGTTCATCGCTGTCGGTAAAGATAGCCGAAACTGTATGCGGAAAAAGTTCACAGATAACGAAGCCGCTGCTCGTAATCAATACACCGACGATGATACCCAGACGGAGCGTATGTTTCACGCGGTCAATCTTCTGTGCACCATAATTGTATCCGACGATGGGTTGCATTCCCATTGTTAATCCCATAACTACCATCACATACAGCATCAGTAGTCGGTTAATGATACCGTAGGCACCGATAGCCATATCACCACCGTATTTTTGCAAACTATTATTAATGAGGATGACGATGATACATGCCGTGACATTCATGGCGAAGGGAGACATTCCTATAGAGAAAATGCTGCCGATGATGCGTTTCTTCATCTTCCAGAAGCCCGGCATAAAGTGAACGAAACTCTCTTTGTTACGGAAGTGGCTTACTACCCATATCATTCCGATAAACTGTGACAGGACTGTGGCCATGGCAGCTCCCCGAATTCCCCAACCGAAATGGAAAATGAAGACAGGGGCGATGATAACATTCGCTATAACCGTCACCAATGATGTCAGCATTGCCTTTCTCGGATATCCGGTGGCACGCATCACGTTGTTAAGTCCGATCATGGTATAGGTGATGGGAGTTCCCAGAAGAATTACCTGCATAAAATCGCGGGCATAGGGAAGTGTGCCGCTACTGGCACCGAAGAAAAACAATATCGGGTCCAGAAACAGATAAGCCAGTCCGCCGAACAGCACTGCATTCGTCAGGCAAAGCATTAATGTATTTCCCAGGACATCGGTTGCTCCTTTGATGTCTTTTTGCCCCAGGCGTATGGATGAGATGGTGGCGCCACCTGCAGAGATCAGCACGCAGAAGGCCACGACCAGATTCATTAGCGGAAAAGTGATAGCCAGTCCGGAGATAGCCATGGGACCGACACCGTGCCCGATGAAAATGCTGTCGATGATATTATAAAGTGACGTAATAGTCATTCCGATGATGGCCGGGATGGAGTATTGTAACAGAAGTTTGCCAATAGGTTCTGTGCCCAGTATACGAGGATCGGTTTGTTGTGCCATATAGTGAAGCGTTACATATTTTTAAGTGCGGCAAAGGTACAAATAATTTGCCTGATTCGATGATTATTCTGAACTTTGCCCACAGAGTTTAACAAACAGGTAAAAGAATGTTTATGGATACAACAAAGAAGATTACCGCATTATTCGATTGTGATGGTGTAATTGTCGATACAGAAGGACAATATACTGTTTTCTGGAATGAAATGGGACAAAAGTACGTAAACGATGAAAACTTCGGTTCCAAGGTTAAAGGTCAGACGCTGGTACAGATTTATGATAAATACTTTGCAGGAGAACCGGAGAAACAAAGGGACATAACCGAGGCATTGAATCGTTTTGAAATAGAAATGAGTTATGACTATGTTCCCGGAATAGTTGAGTTTATAGCAGATCTGCGTCAGCATGGTGTAAAAATAGCCTTGGTCACCAGTTCCAATACAGCTAAAATGGAGAATGTTTATCGTGCACATCCCGAGTTTAAATCCCTTTTTGATGAAATATTGACTGCTGAGCGTTTTAAACGTTCTAAACCCGATCCGGAATGTTTCTTATTGGGAATGACGATTTTCGGTTCCGATTCAAAAGATTCCTATGTGTTCGAAGATTCATTTCATGGTTTACAGGCCGGCAGAGCATCCGGTGCCACTGTTGTCGGATTGGCAACTACAAATCCACGCGAAGCTATTACTGATAAGGCAGACTATGTGATAGACGATTTCAAAGGAATGACTTACGAAAAGCTGCTGACTATAACTTCACGTTATATCTGATAAGAAAGATTGAATAGTATCTCAGGGAAGAATCCCTTAGCTTTGCATGGTATTAAAAAAAGAGAGAAAATCATGTATAAGCAAACGATTCGCCCTGTTTTATTTCTGATGGAACCCGAAAAGGTACACACCTTGTTGGTTTCCTTCCTCAAATGTTACCGGCATTTGCCATGGTGCAAATGCTGGATGCGTCATCTCTATACTTGTTCCGACAAACAGTTGATATGGAACCATCTTACTTTCCGAAACCGTATCGGCCTGTCGGCCGGTTTCGATAAAGGTGCCGAGGTTTTTGATGAATTGGCCGATTATGGTTTCGGATTTATTGAAGTCGGTACTGTCACTCCCGATGCCCAGGATGGAAATCCCCGTCCCCGTATTTTTCGCTTACCTCAGTGTGAATCTTTAATTTCCCGTACAGGTTTCAATAATCCCGGATTGGATATTATTAAACGCCGTCTTGAACAGAAACACGGTTCATATGTTTTAGGTGTAAATATCAATAAGAATCCCTCTTCGGAAGGCGAACAAGCTGTGGCAGACTTTTTGCATTTATACAAAGAGTTATATCCTTATGCCGGCTATTTCACGCTTAATTGGGGATCGGTGGAGATTACTCTGATGAAGCGGGTACTCAAAACGCTGGCTGCTTTTCGTCTGGAACAGAATATACATGTTCCGGTACTTCTCAAACTTCCTGCCGATATAACAGAAGAAGGAATGGATGATGTGATCGACTGTACTCGTCTGTACCGGGTAGATGGGGTGATAGCTACCGGACCTACCATGGAGCGTACTTGTTTAAAAGGTTATTCGCCTGCACAATTGCAGAAGATCGGAGCCGGTGGAGTCAGTGGACGCGGGATAGGGGAGAAGTCATTAAAAGCCGTCGGCTATTTGCGTGCCCATGCCGGAAAAAGCCTTTTGATAGTAGGGGCAGGCGGAATTATTACTCCCCCCGATGCCCGTCGAATGTTGGATGCGGGGGCCAATCTGATACAAATCTATTCTTCGTTTATTTACGAAGGGCCGGGCATAGTGAAAAAGATGATTCAGGAAATTAAATAATAAGGAATAAAGTTATGGAACAGAGTTTTATTGAATATTCATTAGGAAAAGATGCTTTTTCGGCTACTCTTTGGGTTTATCCGGCTCGTAAGCCAGGAGGTAAAGCCATTATTATGTGTCCCGGTGGCGGATTCAATCAAGTAGCTTCAGATCATGAAGGTCGCGATTTTGCCGTATGGTTTAATAATCTGGGTATCACATATGCCGTACTGAATTATCGCATGCCTCATGGTGATGTTGAAGTGATTCGTGAAGATATTCATGAAGCGATTCGCCTGATCCGCCGCCAGTCGGCAGAGTGGGGAATCCATCAACTGGGTGTTATGGGAGCTTCTATCGGAGGCTATATTGCTGCTACTGCCGCAACTCTTTATACCGGGACCGACCGGCCCGACTTTCAGGTATTGCTTTATCCTGTTATCAGCATGAACGACCGACTGACCCATTTGCCTTCACGCGGACGTATGTTGGGAGAAACTATTCCGGAAAGTCTGAAAGAGACATTATCTCTTGAACTTCATGTCACAGCCGATACTCCTCGTACATTCATTGTTTTGGCTGAGGATGATCAGGCGGTATCTCCTCTCAACAGTATTGTCTATTATACAGCATTATTGAAACATGGGGTTTCTGCCGGACTGCATATTTATCCGGAAGGCGGACATAGCTTCGGATTTCGTGATAGCTTCATATATAAGAAGTTATGGACTGATGAACTGCAAAAATGGTTGCTGACCTTTTAATGCGGACGCGCTAATTTATTCGCTTTTACTTGTATGGTATGAATTAAAAGTTATACCTTTGCGCCCGATTTTTAATTTAAAAAGATTGGATATGGCTGGTTATATATCAGATGACACAAGAAAAGTGACGACTCATCGCCTGATCGAAATGAAGCAAAGAGGCGAAAAAATATCTATGCTTACTTCGTATGACTATACTATGGCGCAGATTGTAGACGGTGCCGGTATCGATGTTATCCTTGTAGGCGATTCTGCATCAAATGTGATGGCAGGTAATGTAACTACACTTCCTATTACTCTCGATCAAATGATTTATCATGGTAAATCGGTTGTGCGCGGTGTGAAGCGTGCAATGGTAGTAGTTGACATGCCTTTTGGTTCTTATCAGGGAAATGAGATGGAAGGGCTTGCTTCGGCTATCCGTATTATGAAAGAGAGCCACGCTGATGCTTTGAAACTGGAAGGCGGCGAAGAGATTCTCGACACTGTGAAGCGTATCCTGAGTGCCGGTATTCCGGTGATGGGACATCTCGGACTGATGCCGCAATCTATCAATAAATACGGTACATATACCGTTCGTGCCAAAGATGATGCAGAAGCAGAGAAGCTGATTCGTGATGCACATCTGCTTGAAGAAGCCGGATGTTTCGGGCTTGTGCTTGAGAAAATTCCCGCAGCATTGGCCGCCCGCGTTGCAAGCGAACTGACTATTCCGGTTATCGGCATTGGTGCCGGTGGCGATGTAGACGGACAGGTATTGGTTATTCAGGACATGTTGGGTATGAACAATGGTTTCCGCCCCCGTTTCCTTCGTCGTTATGCCGACCTCTATACGGTGATGACTGATGCAATCAGCCACTATGTTTCGGACGTAAAGAACTGCGACTTCCCGAACGAGAAAGAACAATATTAATTGTCGTATGGCAACTAAATTATGGACATTGCATTTTATGCGGATATGCCTTGCTAATTTATTGTTGTTCATATCCCTGTACCTGTTGTACCCTGTGCTTCCGGTAGTGATGGCTTCACGTTTGGGCGTGCCAGTCAGTCAGACGGGGGGAATATATATACTTTTTACGCTTGCCATGTTTTTTATCGGCCCGTTTCATGCGTATCTGGTCGATGTCTATAAGCGAAAATATATATGTATGCTTTCGTTTGGGATAATGGTAGCGGCGACTGCCGGTTACACACTTGTGCAAAGTGCCACACATCTGTTGTTGCTTTGCTTGGTACAGGGAATCTCCTTTGGAATGGCTGCTACGGCAGGCATTACATTGGCCATTGATGTCACCAATTCCACTTTTCGCAGTGCCGGCAATGTAGTCTTTTCTTGGGCAGCACGTCTGGGGATGATTATAGGGACAGCGTTGGGAGTGTTTTTATTCCGGACACATGGCTTTGAAACTCTGTTATATGTTTCTGTCGCATCGGGAGCCTTGGGAATGCTGTTTGTGTCGAGGGTATATGTGCCTTTCCGTGCACCAATAGGGATGAAAGTTTGTTCGATGGACCGTTTTCTGCTTCCCCGTGGATTTATTCCGGCATTTAACCTGATGTTGATCGCTTTTGTGCCCGGATTGTTGCTTCCTGTGCTTGCCGGTGCGCCAAGTGATGTGCCGGTAGGAGGTGAACTGATACCTTTCTTTGCTTTGGCCGGAGTCGGTTTTCTCTTGTCAGTAATGGTGGTGAGACTGTTTTTCCGTTATGATAACAAGATATGGCTGCAGATAGTCACCGGGTTGATAACAATGATCGGAGCGATGGCTTTGTTGTTTTCTCCTGAAACCGGTTGGAATGTCCCGGCAGCAATATTGATGGGATTAGGACTTGGATTGGTTACTCCGGAATTCTTGATGATGTTTGTCAAGCTGTCTCAACATTGCCAGCGTGGCACGGCCAATACGACTCATTTACTTGCATGGGAACTTGGAGTCGGCTTAGGTATTGCATCTGCCTGTCACTTACATCTCACAGCTAATGAACATGTGGTTTGTCGGGTAGGATTGTTGGCGGCAATCGTGGCTCTGGCTTTCTTTGTCCTGATTACATATCCTTATTTTAAAAGGAAGAAGGTGAGATAAACGATATATGTATATCTGAAAAACAGACTCCGTAGTTTGGTGATGAATTGTCGCAAAACTACGGAGTTCGTTTTTATTGTCTATCCCATGTTGCACAATAAAACCGCAAGCACATAAGGCATGAAGATAATGACTCCTATGATGGCGGCAACTATGGCACATATCAGCACTGCACCTGCCGCAATATCTTTCACATCACCTGCAATCGGATTGTGTTCCGGGGATACGAGGTTGACTAATCTTTCTATAGCTGTATTGAATCCCTCCGCTGCCAGTACCATTCCGAAACAAAGTATGATGGCTATCCATTCGTTCCGGGTGATACCGAAGTAAAATCCGGCAATTGTTACTGTGATGATTGCCACACAGTGTATCCAGGCATTATGCTCTTTGCTTACAAAACTCCGAATGCCTTTCCAGGCATATCCGAAGCTTTGTATCCTTTTTTTTATACTGAATTTTTCCATTCTCAGTTTCTGCTAACCTGTTTTACACCTTTCACTGTGCGTAGCTTTTTAATCAGTGCCTCCAGTCGTCCGGTGTCACTCACCATAATGGTCAGTGTGCCCGAGAAGAGTCCGTCGTTCGAATCAATTCCAATGGAACGCAGTGAGATGCCATTCTCTTTTGATATGATAGAGGTGATATTGGTCACAATACCGATGTCATCATGACCCACTACACGGAGTGTGATCGGATATTGAGTACCTTCCGATTTTCCGGCCCAGCGTGCTTTGACAATACGGTATCCGAAACGTTCGCGCATCTGTCCCGCATTGGGGCAGTCGTTGCGGTGAATCTTGATCCCCCCGGATACAGTGACAAATCCGAATACGTCGTCTCCATATATGGGGTTGCAACATTTGGCCAACTTGAAGTCCAGTCCTTTCAGGTTTTGGTCAATGACGAGTACATCCTCTTTAGTGACAGTGGTTTCGTCTATCTGGTTTGGCAGGTTGTATTCTTCGGCACTGCGGTAGATCACTTCATCACGTTCACCGTCCCGTTTCTGTTGTTCGATGTATTTATCCAGAATGTCGTTCACGTCAAGCACTTCGTCGGCAATATTCTGATAAAACTCTGTCACATTCTTGAATCCCAGGCGTTTGATCAGACGCATCATTACTGCTTCGTCATATTCCATCTTCCGGTTTTTGAATTTCCGTTCCAATGTTTCTTTGGCGAAATCGTGTTGGCGTGCTACCATTTCCTTCAGGGCCTGGCGGATCTTCGTACGGGCTTTTGAGGTAGTGACAATGTTCAGCCAGTCCTGTTTCGGAGTCTGTGTGTTCGATGTCATAATCTCTACCTGGTCTCCGCTATTCAACTTTTGTCTCAGCTGTACATTTTTACCGTTCACCTTTGCACCGATGCACTTACACCCCAATTTGCTGTGAATGTGGAAAGCGAAATCGAGTACCGTAGCTCCTTTTGCCAGTTTGAAGAGGTCTCCTTTCGGCGTAAACACAAATACCTCGTCTTCATACAGATCCAGTTTAAACTGATCCATCATTTCCAGGTCGTTTTCTGTATTCTCCAATGCTTCGCGTATTGAAGTCAGCCATTCGTCCAGCCCGCTTTCACCTTTCACGCCTTTGTATCTCCAATGTGCGGCCAGTCCGCGCTCGGCTATCTCGTCCATACGTTCCGTACGGATTTGCACTTCGACCCATTTTCCTTCCGGCCCCATTACAGTAATGTGCAATGATTCGTAACCATTGCTTTTGGGAACCGACAGCCAGTCACGCAGACGTTTCGGATTAGGTTGATACATATCCGTCACAATGGAGTAAGCCTGCCAGCATTCCTGCTTTTCTTTTTCGAACTGGGATTCCAGAATGATACGTATGGCAAACAAGTCATACACGTTTTCGAACTGGCATTTCTGTTTCTTCATTTTCTGATAGATGGAATGAATGGATTTGGTGCGTCCTTTCATGTGAAAATGCAGTCCCGCTTCCTCCAGTTTCCGTTGTATCGGAGCGATGAAGTTGGCAATATAACGGTCACGTGACTTTTTCGTCTCGTTCAGTTTCTCTTTGATGTGGTAATAAATGTCATGTTCGGTGTACTTCAATGACAAATCTTCCAGCTCCGATTTCAGTTTATACAATCCCAGTTTGTGAGCCAACGGAGCGTACAGATAGGCGGCTTCATTAGCCACTCGTCTGCGGGCCTCGTCATTCTCGGCATCCTTTATTTGCCGCATCACGTTTACACGGTCGGCGATCATGATCAGGATCACACGCATGTCTTCGGCAAAAGACAACAACAGGTTACGGAAATTTTCCGATTCGATAGTCGGACTCTTATCGTAAAGGTCATTAATCTTAATGAGTCCCCGGATAATTCCAGCTACATCTTCGCCATACTCCTGTTGAATATATTCTATTGTATACGAGTGACAACGCACCGGTGTGTGTAACATGATACCCAGAATAGATGCCCGTTTCATACCGATTTCTTCGGCTACGATTACAGCAGTCTGCATATCTTTGATGACAGGATTCAGACCGAAACTGTCCCTTTGCATCGCATTGTTCTGTGTGGAGTCGATAAGGTGCTTTTTCAGCTTTCTGCAGTCTCCTTTTTGTAAGGTTTCTCCGGTGAGGCGCAGTAGTTTTTTGTATAGTGAGAACAATAATTCTCTCTCTTCTTTCGTAAAGAATTCATCTCTTTCCATAAGCAGCTCAAATTTATCGTCGGTAAAGATAGTTTTTTTCCGGGTTTTGTAGGGTGTCCTCTTCCTTTTTTTGTATTTTTGGGCATGAATTAATAAAATTAGATAGTATGATAACACCTGAAGACAAAGAATTGCTTGCCCAAAAAGGCATTTCGGAAGTACAAATCGCTGAACAGTTGACTTGTTTCCAAAAAGGCTTTCCTTATTTGAAATTAGATGCTGCCGCATCTGTAGAAAAAGGTATTTTGGCTCCTGATGCCGAAGAACAGAAAGCTTATCTCGCAGCTTGGGATGCTTATACCAATTCTGACAAAACGATTGTAAAGTTTGTACCCGCTTCGGGTGCTGCCAGCCGTATGTTCAAAAATCTTTTTGAATTTCTGGATGCTGACTATGCTGAGCCGACTACAAAATTCGAACAAACGTTCTTTGCCTCAATTGAGAAATTTGCTTTCTATGATGATCTGAATACTGCCTGTATGAGGATAGAAGGTAAAGATATTCCTGGTTTGATTGCAGATGGCGACTACAAGGCAGTTGTTTCAGGATTGCTGAACGTAGCGGGATTAAACTATGGTGCACTTCCGAAAGGTTTGCTCAAGTTCCATAAGTACGAAGAAGGCTCACGTACTCCGCTTGAAGAACATTTGGCGGAGGGTGCTATGTACGCTGCCGGTAAAAGCGGAAAGGTGAATGTCCACTTTACTGTTTCAACCGAACATCGTGAACTCTTTAAATCATTGGTAGCCGAAAAAGCCGATGCCTTTGCCAAACGTTATGGAGTAGATTATAATATTAGTTTTTCCGAGCAGAAACCAAGTACCGATACGATTGCCGCTGATATGGAAAACCAGCCTTTCCGCGATAATGGCAAGCTTTTGTTCCGCCCCGGTGGTCATGGAGCACTGATTGAGAACCTGAACGATTTGGATGCGGATGTGATTTTTATTAAGAATATAGATAATGTCGTTCCGGACAGATTAAAAGGTGATACGGTGCTTTATAAGAAATTGATTGCCGGTGTACTTGTATCCCTCCAGAAGCAGGCTTTTGAATATCTGGAACTTTTGGATAGCGGTCGTTACACACACGAACAGGTAATGGATATTCTGCAATTTGTGCAGAAGAAACTTTTCTGCAAGAATTCAGAAACGAAGGATCTGGAAGATGCTGAATTGGTCATCTATCTGAAGAATAAATTGAACCGCCCGATGCGTGTTTGTGGTATGGTGAAGAATGTGGGTGAACCGGGTGGCGGTCCGTTCCTTGCTTATAACAGTGACGGAACGATTTCATTGCAAATCCTTGAAAGTTCACAGATCGATATGAATAATCCGGAAGCTAAAGAAATGTTTGAGAAAGGTACCCACTTCAATCCGGTAGATTTGGTTTGTGCGGTACGTGATTACAAAGGACATAAGTTTGATCTGGTAAGATACGTGGATAAAGCCACAGGCTTCATATCTTATAAGTCGAAGAGTGGTAAAGACTTGAAAGCTCTTGAGCTTCCCGGCTTGTGGAATGGTGCCATGAGTGATTGGAGTACGGTATTTGTGGAAGTACCACTTTCTACATTTAATCCGGTGAAGACGGTAAATGATCTGTTGCGTGAACAACACCAATAGTTGAGGGGGAAATAAAAAGGGATGTCAATTGACATCCCTTTTCTCTTATTCTATTGCTTATCAGATCAGTTTCTTGGTAAAGCTTCTTTTACTACCATCGGACGACCGGCATATTCTGCTCCGTTCAATTCTTTAATGGCATTGCTGGCTTCTGAAGATTCCGGCATTTCAACAAAAGCAAAACCTTTAGATCTTCTTGTTTCGCGATCTGTGATCAGTTTTACTGATTCTACTGTTCCATACTCTTCCATAACTTGTCTCAAATCTGACTCCTTAACATTATAGCTAAGATTTCCAATGTACATATTCATAAATATACAAAAATAAAAAATTAATAAAATAACAATAAAGCTTTAGGAAGTGTAAATCAGAAATGAAAGTTCTCAATGCGAACATTGAGGAAATACATGTGAGAGTTAGACCAATAAAAACCTCTTATTGTTTGGTTTTGCAAAGTAAGGCATTAATTCCGGATAATATGCTATATTCGGTTCTTTTCATCCTTTTAAATATTCTTTTTTGTGTAATTAGACCAATAATTAACACTTTGTTTTGGCCACCCATTCTTGTATTTGTCTCTATATTAGAAATTATTTTATGCCGTTTATGAAGTTAACATCCTGTTGTATACGATGTTAATAACGTAATTATACGAAGTTAATATCGTAAAGTCGAGAAGTTAACTTCCTGCAAATACGATATTAACTTCGTATAATCCCTTTCTATGTGTGTTTTAAGTGGTTGAAAATCAGCGATGTTCTATGAAGTGGAAATACTCCATTCTTCTTTTAGGAGGAGAGTTTTCTCTTGAATATGTTTTGCAGACCTTTTACTTGTTAATCATTTTTTATACTGTTCCCTTTTTCTTTCCTTTATTGCAATCATTTAGTAGCTCGTTCGGGATTTATTGGAAGAAAAGTAGTATTTTTGCGTCATTATATCTTAAAATATTCAATCATGAAGAAAATACTTTTACTCGGATCGGGCGAACTGGGAAAGGAGTTTGTAATTTCTGCTCAACGTAAAGGTCAATACACCATTGCTTGTGATTCGTATGCCGGAGCACCTGCTATGCAGGTAGCCGATGAATATGAAGTTTTCGATATGCTGAACGGTGAAGAACTGGAGCGTATTGTAAAGAAACACCGGCCGGATATTATCGTCCCCGAAATTGAAGCCATCCGTACGGAACGTTTATACGATTTCGAGAAGGAAGGCATTCAGGTAGTGCCGAGTGCCCGTGCAGTGAATTATACCATGAACCGCAAAGCCATCCGTGATTTGGCCGCTAAGGAATTGGGGCTGAAAACTGCGAAATACTATTATGCCAAATCGTTGGAGGAATTGAAGGAAGCTGCTGCGAAGATAGGTTTTCCCTGTGTTGTGAAGCCTTTAATGTCATCATCGGGCAAAGGGCAGTCGCTGGTAAAAAGTGCTGCTGAGTTGGAGCATGCCTGGGAGTATGGTTGTAGCGGCAGCCGCGGAGATATTCGTGAACTGATTATTGAAGAGTTTATCAAATTCGATAGTGAAATAACTTTGCTCACGGTAACTCAGAAGAATGGTCCGACACTATTTTGTCCGCCTATCGGACATGTACAGAAGGGAGGAGACTATCGTGAAAGTTTTCAGCCCGCACACATTGACCTGGCACATCTGAAGGAAGCGGAAGAGATGGCTGAAAAAGTAACCCGCGCATTGACCGGTGCCGGATTATGGGGAGTTGAATTCTTCCTGAGTCATGAAAATGGGGTTTACTTCTCAGAACTGTCTCCGCGTCCGCACGATACAGGAATGGTAACATTGGCGGGAACACAAAACCTGAATGAATTTGAACTTCACTTACGTGCCGTATTAGGATTACCCATTCCGGGTATAAAGCAGGAGAGAATAGGAGCGAGTGCTGTTATTCTTTCACCGATTGCCAGCCAGGAACGTCCGCAGTATAGAGGCATGGAGGAAGTTACCATAGAAGAGGACACCTATCTGCGTATATTTGGTAAGCCATATACACGTGTGAATCGCCGTATGGGGGTAGTACTCTGTTATGCTCCGAACGGTTCTGATCTGGATGCTTTGCGTGATAAGGCAAAACGAATAGCTGATAAAGTAGAGGTATATTAAATACGGAGGTTTCTTTCTGAAAATCCAATAACAGGTCTTTGTCGCTTAAGAGGTGGCAGAGACCTGTCTTTTTATTAGTCTATGCCTCTGTCTTTTTCTGCTCTTTTGCAATTGTTAATACTCTGCCCGGTTAAGTCTGCAGAGACCGAAAAATGACCCTCAAACACAACTCTCTTTTATCAATATAAAACTCGTTGCATGTTGTACTATCTAACATTTGACTAATTGACTGAAAACACTATAGGTACTTGAAAACTCGATAGGTCGCCTTGTTAGATTGAGAACAGTGCCTATTTGCCTGAACATACTTTGTATAACAGTAAAAAGGGCACTAATAATGTTCATTTTCACGCTGCTGTAAGTTTAATGAATGTTATCTAAAGAGAAAATATAGAAAAATGGTACAACGGGAAAAAAAAGTTTCTACATTTGCGAAGTTGTTTGTTTAACTATCTGTGTGAACAAAACCGAATATCGAACGTTATGTTAATAGTGAAACTGGTAAAAACGCGACTTACCATGCTATAACGCTTTAGAGTATTAGAAGAATAATATATAAAAAGATTGCTTATGTCACAGATTATAGGACATATCTCTCAGGTAATTGGCCCTGTGGTCGATGTGTATTTTGAAGGTACAGAATCGGACTTGATATTGCCAAGTATCCACGACGCATTGGAGATAAAAAGGCACAACGGCAAAAAGCTGATTGTAGAAGTACAACAACACATTGGTGAAAATACTGTTCGTACCGTGGCCATGGATAGTACCGACGGCTTACAACGCGGGATGAAGGTATTTCCTACAGGAGGTCCTATCACAATGCCGGTAGGTGAACAAATCAAAGGACGTTTGATGAACGTAGTCGGCGATTCTATTGACGGAATGAAAGAACTCAATCGTGAGGGTGCCTATTCCATTCACCGTGATCCCCCAAAATTTGAAGATTTAACCACCGTACAGGAAGTGTTGTTCACCGGAATAAAGGTGATCGACCTGCTTGAACCTTATTCAAAAGGAGGTAAAATTGGTCTGTTTGGTGGTGCCGGAGTAGGTAAGACGGTACTTATTATGGAACTCATCAATAACATTGCAAAGAAGCATAATGGTTTTTCCGTATTTGCCGGGGTAGGAGAACGTACCCGTGAAGGTAATGACTTGCTTCGTGAAATGATTGAATCGGGTGTAATCCGTTATGGAGAGGCTTTTAAAGAAAGTATGGAAAAAGGACACTGGGACCTTTCGAAAGTAGATTATAACGAAGTAGAGAAATCGCAGGCTACATTGGTGTTCGGACAAATGAATGAACCTCCCGGTGCACGTGCTTCGGTTGCGCTGTCGGGACTGACTGTTGCCGAATCTTTCCGGGATATGGGGGCCAAGTCGGGTGCCAGGGATATCTTGTTTTTCATTGATAATATTTTCCGTTTTACTCAGGCAGGATCCGAGGTCTCAGCTTTGTTAGGACGTATGCCTTCTGCCGTAGGTTATCAACCTACATTAGCTACGGAAATGGGTGCTATGCAAGAGCGAATCACTTCAACCAAGACGGGCTCCATCACTTCGGTGCAGGCTGTATATGTGCCGGCTGACGACTTGACCGACCCTGCACCGGCAACCACTTTTACTCACTTGGATGCAACAACTGTATTGAGCCGAAAAATCACTGAACTCGGAATTTATCCGGCTGTAGACCCGTTGGAATCTACTTCTCGTATCCTTGACCCACATATTGTGGGGCAAGAGCATTATGATGTGGCTCAGCGTGTGAAGCAGATTCTGCAACGAAACAAGGAATTGCAGGATATCATTTCCATCTTGGGTATGGAGGAGCTGTCCGATGCCGATCGTTTGGTTGTGAACCGTGCGCGCAGGGTACAACGTTTCCTGTCTCAGCCGTTTACTGTAGCCGAACAGTTTACCGGTGTGCCGGGAGCAATGGTCTCTATTGAAGACACCATCAAAGGGTTTAAGATGATTTTGGACGGTGAAGTGGATTATCTGCCCGAACCGGCATTCTTAAATGTAGGTACGATAGAAGAAGCTATTGAAAAGGGTAAGAAGTTGCTTGAGCAAGCCAATAAATAAAATAAGGAATCATGAAAGAACTGCATTTGAATATTGTATCGCCGGAAAAGGAGGTATTTGATGGTGAAGTGAAGAGTGTTACTCTTCCGGGAACCAGTGGGGTATTTTCCATTTTGGCGCAGCATGCGCCGATTGTCTCTTCTCTGCAAGAAGGAACAGTCAGTTACACGACAACGGATGGCGAAGAGCATACGTTGGATATTCACAGCGGTTTTGTGGAGCTAAGTAACGGAGAAGCTTCCGTTTGTGTATCCTGACCTTGATCCACACAAGAACCTGTTTTTACTATGAATATGAGCATTACAAAACGCAATTTCCTGAGTTATCTTACCATTTTGACTCTTGTCGGAGGTGGGTTGGGAGCTTTGGTTTTGCATTATCTTGAGCCCGGACACTATTTCGGAGGTTATCCGTTGATACCGGTATACTTTTATATATTCGGTGTATTTTACATTTATATGTTTGATGCCTGCAGGCGTCATGCACCGGACAAGATGGTGATGCTTTTTTTGGTAGCAAAGGTTCTGAAGATGATTATATCAGTCTTTCTGTTGATAATCTACTGTGTGGCTGTGCCCGATTCTGCTGTGGAATTTCTGCTGACATTTCTGGCATTCTATCTGGGCTACCTTATATATGAAAGCTGGTTTTTCTTCGTTTTCGAATGGAATCAGAAACTAAAAAAGAAATCAAAAAAATATGAAACAGTTGCGTAACATAGTTACCGGAATGTTGATCCTGATAGGAGGTCTGTTGCCTGTTATGGTCTCTGCACAAGAGCCTGTGGAGGGCGATACCGCCACTGCTTTACAGCAAGAGATTATTGTGGGGAAAGACACAATCAATCAGGAGGCAAATCAGGTAGATGTAAAAGGCATTGTATTCGGTCATATCGGCGACTCCTACGAATGGCACATCACAAATATAGGAAAAACCTCTATCTGTATTCCATTGCCGATTATCGTATATAGCGAAACTTTAGGTTGGCATGCTTTTTTGTCATCGCGCCTTGAAGAGAATGACGGTAAATATGAAGGATTCTATATCGCTCCTGCCGGAAGCAGGTACGAGGGCAAAATTGTAGAACGTAATGCGGCGGGAGAAGAGGTTCGACCATGGGATATTTCTATTACTAAGGTTACTTTATCTCTATTTATCAATAGTGCTATCTTATTAATAATCATCCTTAGTGTGGCGCATTGGTATCGTAAGCGTGAACAGGGGGCTTATGCCCCTGGCGGATTTGTTGGTTTTATGGAGATGTTTATTATGATGATCCATGATGATGTGATTAAGAGTTGTGTAGGGCCTAACTATAAAAAGTTCGCTCCTTATTTGTTGACAGCCTTTTTCTTTATTTTCATCAATAACATCATGGGACTGATACCGATTTTCCCGGGAGGAGCGAATGTGACCGGAAATATCGCTATAACGCTGGTATTGGCTTTATTTACATTTGTCATCGTTAATATATTCGGGACGAAACACTACTGGAAAGATGTTTTCTGGCCCGATGTTCCCTGGTGGCTGAAAGTGCCTATACCCATGATGCCATTTATCGAATTTTTCGGTGTATTTACGAAACCGTTCGCATTGATGATCCGTTTGTTTGCCAATATGTTGTCCGGACACATGGCTATGTTGGTTCTTACCTGTTTGATATTTATATCGGCAAGTATGGGGCCTGCCATTAACGGTTCGCTTACGGTGGCTTCGGTGCTGTTCAACATCTTTATGAATTTGCTCGAAGTGTTGGTTGCCTTTATTCAGGCCTATGTGTTTACAATGTTATCGGCTGTATTTATCGGACTGGCTCAGGAAGGCGGTAAAAAAGAAGAAGTAAAAGAATAATATAAACCATTTTAAAACTGAAAATTATGTTACTATCAGTATTATTGCAAGCTGCTGCTGCAGGAGTAGGATTGAGTAAATTGGGAGCTGCCCTCGGAGCTGGTTTAGCTGTTATCGGAGCAGGTATCGGTATTGGTAAGATTGGTGGCTCGGCCATGGAAGGTATTGCACGTCAACCGGAGGCATCGGGAGATATTCGTATGAATATGATTATTGCTGCTGCTTTGGTAGAAGGTGTGGCATTGTTGGCATTGGTTGTTTGTCTGTTAGTACTTTTCTTATAATAAACAAAGAAGATTATGTCATTGTTACTACCCGATAGTGGCCTGATATTCTGGATGCTCCTTTCTTTTGGAATTGTATTCGCGGTATTGGCTAAATACGGCTTCCCCGTCATCATTAAGATGGTGGAAGGCCGTAAAACCTATATCGACGAATCATTGGAGGTAGCCAGAGAAGCAAACGCCCAGTTGTCACGACTGAAAGAGGAGGGCGAAGCTATTGTGGCTGCCGCTAATAAGGAACAGGGACGTATCATGAAAGAGGCTATGCAGGAACGTGAGAAAATTATTTACGAGGCCCGCAAACAAGCTGAAATAGCTGCCCAGAAAGAACTGGACGAAGTGAAACGACAGATTCAGATTGAAAAGGAAGAAGCCATACGCGATATTCGTCGTCAGGTAGCTCTTCTATCTGTGGATATAGCTGAGAAAGTTATTCGTAAGAATCTGGCTGATAAACAAGAGCAGATGGGAATGATAGACCGTATGCTTGATGAAGTATTAACGAAGAACTAAGAGAAAATGGAAGTCGGAATAATTTCAATGCGGTATGCGAAAGCTCTGATGGCTTATGCGGAAGAGAGAGGAGCGGAAGACAGGCTATATCATGAACTTGTCACGCTGGCACACAGTTTCCGTACAGTGAAGGGATTTTGTGCCGTACTTGATAATCCCATTGTTTCTGTTGACGAAAAGTTCAGTCTGATCTGTACGGCAGCCGATGGAGACAATAAACCGAGTGAAGAGTTTATTCGTTTTGTCCGTCTGGTACTCAAGGAGAGAAGGGAGACTTATCTGCAATTCATGAGTCTGATGTATCTGGATCTTTACCGGAAGAAGAAGCATATTGGTGTAGGTAAACTGATCACTGCTGTCCCGGTAGATAAGGCTACTGAAGAGCGTATCCGACAAACTGCTGCACATATTTTGCATGCGTATATGGAGTTGGAAACAGTGATCGACCCTTCTATAGAAGGTGGCTTTGTTTTCGATATTAACGATTACCGACTTGATGCCAGTATCGCTACACAGTTGAAGAAAGTGAAACAACAGTTCATTGATAAGAATCGAAGAATTGTATAATTAGTGAAAAATTATGTCTGAAAATATAAGAGTAAGCGAAGTATCTGAGATTCTGCGCCAACAGCTTGAAGGAATCGAGACCAAGGTGCAGCTTGATGAAATCGGTACGGTGCTGCAGGTGAGTGATGGTGTGGTACGTATTTACGGTCTGCGCAATGCCGAGGCCAACGAACTGCTTGAGTTTGATAATGGTATCAAGGCCATTGTTATGAACCTGGAAGAAGATAATGTGGGTGCCGTCTTGCTCGGACCTACGGATAAGATCAAGGAAGGTTTCACAGTGAAACGTACCAAACGAATCGCTTCTATCCGTGTGGGAGAAAGTATGTTGGGACGCGTTATCGATCCGTTGGGAGAACCGTTGGACGGAAAAGGATTGATCGGCGGTGAACTCTATGAAATGCCTTTGGAGCGTAAAGCTCCGGGGGTAATCTATCGTCAGCCGGTAAATCAGCCGTTGCAAACAGGTCTGAAAGCAGTTGATGCAATGATTCCTATCGGTCGTGGACAGCGTGAGTTGATTATCGGTGACCGGCAGACGGGAAAAACATCGATAGCTATTGATACGATAATAAACCAGCGTAGTAATTACGAAGCGGGCGATCCGGTATATTGCATTTATGTAGCTATCGGACAGAAAGGATCTACAGTGGCTTCTATTGTGAATACTTTACGCCAATATGGTGCGATGGATTACACTATTGTAGTAGCTGCCACAGCCGGAGATCCTGCTGCACTTCAATATTTCGCTCCGTTTGCAGGGGCTGCTATCGGTGAGTATTTCCGTGATACCGGTCGTCATGCGTTGGTGGTTTATGATGACTTGTCCAAACAGGCGGTATCTTATCGTGAAGTATCTTTGATTCTCCGTCGTCCTTCCGGTCGTGAAGCTTATCCGGGTGATATCTTCTATTTGCATTCCCGTTTGCTGGAACGTGCAGCCAAGATTATCAATCAGGAAGAGGTGGCTCGTGAAATGAACGACTTGCCCGAGAGTCTGAAAGGAAAAGTGAAAGGCGGAGGTTCACTGACAGCATTGCCTATTATCGAGACACAGGCCGGAGACGTTTCTGCCTATATTCCGACTAATGTGATTTCCATCACAGACGGTCAGATTTTCCTTGATACGGATTTATTCAATCAGGGTAACCGTCCGGCTATCAATGTCGGTATCTCAGTTTCCCGTGTGGGAGGTAATGCTCAGATTAAGGCTATGAAAAAAGTGGCCGGTACGTTAAAAATAGACCAGGCGCAATATCGTGAACTGGAAGCATTCTCCAAATTTAGCGGAGACATGGATCCGGTTACCGCACTGACCATTGACAAAGGACAAAAGAATGCCCGTTTATTGGTTCAACCTCAATATTCTCCGATGCCGGTAGAGAAGCAGATTGCGATTCTCTATTGTGGTATCAACGGATTGCTGAGAAATGTTCCACTGGATAAGGTAGAAGACTTTGAGGCGGCATTTCTCAATACACTCGCTCTCGATCATCAGTCGGATGTACTGGACGTATTGAAGACAGGAGTAATCAATGATGAAGTAACGAAAGCGATTGAGGAAACAGCAACGATGGTTGCGAAACAGTTTAGTTAATTATAAACCATAAAGACTATGGCTTCACTAAAAGAAGTAAAAACCAGAATAAATTCGGTACAGAGTACCCGAAAAATCACTTCAGCAATGAAGATGGTGGCTTCTGCCAAGTTACACAAGGCACAGGGAGCCATTGAAAACATGCTGCCTTATCAGAGGAAACTGAATAAGATATTGACCAACTTTCTAAGTGCTGACCTTCCGGTAGAGTCTCCATTCTGTGCGGAACGCCCTGTCAAGCGTATTGCTATTGTAGCTTTCTCTTCCAACAGCTCTTTATGTGGTGCTTTCAATGCGAACGTACTAAAGATGTTTTTGCAGACGGTTGGAGAATATCGTGAGCTGGGGCAGGATAATATCCTGATCTATCCGGTTGGCAAGAAAATAGAGGAAGCTGTGAAAAAATTAGGATTTTTTTCTCAAGGGAGCTATCAGAGACTGGCAGATAAGCCTTCGTACGATGAAGCTGCTGCGTTGGCCAGATTGTTGATGGAACTTTTTCTGGAGAAGAACATCGACCGGGTGGAGTTGATTTATCATCATTTCAGATCGATGGGAATACAGGAGCTGTTGCGTGAAAGATACTTGCCGATTGATCTGTCTGCCGTTCAGAATGAAGACGGGAAAACCGGAATGGTAAATGACTATATCATAGAACCTTCCGCAGCCCAGTTGATAGCGGATCTGATTCCGCAGGTTTTGAGTCAAAAGATCTTTACGGCTGCTCTCGATTCTAATGCATCCGAACATGCCGCACGTACTTTAGCTATGCAAATAGCAACGGATAATGCCAATGAACTGATTCAGGAACTGACAAAGCAGTATAATAAGACCCGCCAGCAAGCCATTACAAACGAGTTGCTTGATATTGTGGGCGGTAGTATGGCTTAAACTTTCCACAGGGGGCACAAAGGTTGCGGAGTTGTTATCAATGAAGAAACTGACAACCAATCATCGTCCGTAGCCTTTGTATCTTCTGTGGCAAAATAACTTATTATTATATTGGTTTCTTCTTTCTTTTGCTATAACTTTGTAGCAAAGTATTATTTCATGGAAGAAAATCACGAATTAGAATTAGCCTGGCAAGTCATTGAAAATACCGGTACCCATCTGTTTCTGACAGGAAAAGCCGGAACCGGAAAAACAACCTTCCTTCGTCGGTTAAAGGAATTAACTCCCAAACGCATGGTAGTGGTCGCTCCTACGGGGATTGCTGCCATTAATGCCGGAGGTGTCACCATACACTCTTTTTTCCAATTAAACTTTGCGCCATATATTCCGGAGAGTACATTCAATTCTGCCCAACAAAGCTTCCATAAATTCGGGAAAGAAAAAATCAATATTATCCGTAGCATGGACCTGTTGGTGATCGATGAAATCAGTATGGTACGTGCCGATCAACTTGATGCGGTGGATGCAGTGTTGCGTCGTTATCGGGATCGTTCGAAACCTTTTGGAGGTGTTCAACTTCTGATGATAGGCGATTTACAGCAGTTGGCTCCGGTAGTAAAGGAAGAAGACTGGAACTTGTTGACCTCTTATTATGACACGGCATTTTTCTTTGGCAGTCATTCACTGAAAGAGACTGAATATATCACTATAGAGTTGAAGAAAGTCTATCGACAGAGCGATACGGCTTTTGTCGGATTATTAAATAAAATCAGAGACAAAGAGGCCGACGAATCTGTGCTGGAAGAATTGAATAAACGTTATCTTCCGGAGTTTCGTCCGAGAGAAGAAGAAGGGTACATCCGGCTGACGACACATAATTATCAGGCCCAGCAATATAATGACAGACAGCTGCTTTCTCTTTCCGGCAGAGCTTTCAGCTTTCAGGCGAGGGTAGAAGGTACTTTCCCGGAATCGGCTTATCCGGCGGATGAAATGCTCACTGTCAAGGAAGGGGCTCAGATTATGTTTATTAAAAACGACTCTTCCGGGGAACATCGATATTATAATGGAATGATCGGTTTGGTTACGGCTGTTGGTAAAGATGGCATCCGGGTGAAAGGAAATGGAGAATCGCAGGACTTTTTACTTGAAACGGAAGAATGGACAAATAGTAAATACAGTCTGAATCCGCAGACGAAAGAGATAACGGAAGAGGTTGAAGGTACTTTCCGGCAGTATCCTATTCGTTTGGCATGGGCTATAACGATCCATAAAAGTCAGGGTTTGACTTTTGAACGTGCCATCATTGATGCAAACGCTTCTTTTGCTCATGGGCAGGTTTATGTTGCGCTGAGTCGTTGTAAATCTCTTCAGGGACTGGTACTCAGTTCTCCTTTAAGGAGAGAGTCTATTATCAGTGACGACACGATTGACGAATTCACCCGTAATGCCGGAGAACTGACCCCTGATAAGCATAAGCTGGCTCTGCTGCGTCAACATTATTTCTACGAGTTGCTATGTGAACAATTCGATTTTCATCCTCTTGAGCAACATTTCGCACGTGTTCTGCGTCTGCTCGATGAACACTTATACCGACTCTATCCAAAGTTGCTGGAACGGTATAAAGAAACGATCGATCTGTATAAAGCTCAGATAATGAAGGTTGCCGATACTTTCAAGTTGCAATATTCGACTCTGTTGATGGAGGTGGAGGACTATGACGCAAATCCGAAACTGAATGAACGAATTGTGGCCGGTGCCCATTATTTCCGTAAACACCTGGAGGATTTGTTAAACCCACTGATGGTTTCTACAAAGGTAGAAACGGATAATAAAGAACTGAAAAAGAAATTTTCCGAAGCGTTAGATACATTGAAGACGACACTCCATGTGAAGCTGGGAACACTCTATTATACCGAAAAAGAAGGTTTTACCGTATCAGCTTTTCTAAAACATAAGGCTGTCCTGACCTTATCCGTTTCCGGAGGAGAAAGTACATCCTCGTCCGGAAGATCAGAACGTAAACCCCGAACTGCTGAAAAAATAGAAGTTCCTACCGATATCCTACATCCGGAACTGTATAAACAGTTGATTGCATGGAGAAATTCAGAAGCTTCGAAAGCTAATCTTCCTGTTTACACTGTTATACAACAGAAAGCAATACTGGGCATTGTGAATTTATTGCCCTGTGATACGGCTTCGTTAGTGCGTATTCCATATTTTGGGAAGCGTGGTGCCGAAAAGTACGGCGATGTTTTGCTTGAAATGGTGAGCCGATATGTAAAGGAACAGGGAATAGAACGTCCACCAATGCCTGCAATAACATTGACCCTCAAAAAAGAAACTAAGGAACCGAAAGAGCCAAAGCCTCTAAAAGAAACTAAACCCGTGAAGGAGCCAAAACTTGACACCAAAGAGATAACCTATCGTCTTTTCAGGCAGGGGAAAAATATCGAAGAGATAGCCAAGGAACGTGAGTTGGTTTCAGGGACTATAGCCGGACATCTGGAGCATTATGTACGCTTGGGAGCAGTTAAGATAGAGCAGCTCGTTCCGAAAGAAAAGATTATGAAAATTACCCGTTATGTGCAAGCTAATGGAAGTGACAAAGGACTTACGGCAATTAAAGCTGCTTTGGGTGATGAGGTTTCATATGCAGATATAAGGCTGGTACTTGCTACCGAAAAAAAAGAATCATAAGATTTGTACGTCAGTCAGCTTACGTTTTACCGTGGTTGACTGACGTACCCAATGCTTAGTCAGGTAAATTATAATAGTGCCTCTTCTATTAACGCTTTTAGTTGCGTTTTATTCATGGTTCCTAATTTCATGGTCGGTTCTCCTCCAACAGGACAAAGCAGCAGATTAGGGATTGTACGAATGGCAAAAGCCGCTTCCAATTCCGGTTCCTGATCTACATCCACTTTATAAATATCTATTTTACCATTATATTCTACAGCCAGTTGATCCAGTATGGGTGACAGTGCTTTGCAATATACACACCAGGGAGCATGAAAATCTACCAGGCAGGGCTTGTTGCCTTTAAACTTCCATTCTTTCGGATATCCTTGATAATCTGCAACCTTTTCTACAAAACTTTCTTTGGTTAAATCGATGACTTTCATATTTCTATTTTTTAAAGGGTTACTACTTGTTTGTTTCTTTGATGTTGCAAAGATAGGAAGATCGGAGTTATTGGCAGATAGCTATTTCTCCTATTGTATTAGCAATTCTTCCTTGTCCTGCTTTTTCCGCTTTCTAATAACTTTCTAATCTCATCTGAGTATCTTATAATTGCTTTCAAACGGTCTGCGTGAAGTGTGAATTGTACTTTTGTCATCAAAATAACAAGGACTATGACCAGAAAGTTTTTTATTCTCTTTTTTCTTGGATTTTTCGGAATTGCCGGAGCACAGCAACCCTCCGGGAGCTTGACGCTGAAAGAGGCCGAGCAACGTTTCCTGAAATGTAATTTATCCCTATTGGCCGAACGCTACAATATAGATATGGCACAAGCCAGGTTGCTTCAAGCTCGATTATTTGATAACCCGGTGATCTCATTCGAACAAAATGTTTACAACCGGCTTAATGGCACTTATTTTGATTTTGGTAAGAGCGGTGAATCTGTTGTAGAGATAGAACAGGTGATCCGTCTTGCCGGACAACGGAATAAGCAAATACGGTTGGAGAAAATAAACCGGGAAATTGCCGGCTATCAGTTTGAGGAGGTAATGCGGACTTTACGTCAGGAGCTTGGGGAAGCTTTTATCGAAGTTTACTATCTGTCAAAGTCATTATCGGTTTATGATAAAGAGGTCAGTTCGCTTGAACATTTGTTGGCAGGCATTAAGGAACAGCATGTGAAGGGGAATGTTTCTTTAATGGAGATGACCCGTCTCGAGTCAATGCTGTTCTCCTTGAAAAAGGATATGAGCGAATGTGAGAGCCATTATCTATCACGGCGGGGAGAGTTGAATTTATTATTGAACTTGCCCATTGATTTTCGCACTGAGCCAATAGTAGATGAAGGTTCGCTTGAACGTTTGACCATAAATGGATTGTCTTATGCCGGTTTACAAGAGATGGTATCCGTGAGGCCTGACCAAAAGATGGCACGTAGTAATATCATTGCTTCGCAAGCCGATCTGAAATTACAGAAATCGTTGGCCTTTCCCGAATTTTCAGTGAAAGGTAACTATGATCGTCAAGGTAATTTTATTAATAATTATTTCGCTATCGGGTTTAGTATGTCTGTTCCTATCTTTAACCGTAACCAAGGGAATATCAAGATGGCACGCTTCAATCTCCTGAAGGCAGGCCGGGAGCAGGAATATATTCGCAGTAAAGCTGAGACAGAACTGTATGCTGCCTATACTGCCTTAGATAAAGCGTTCAAGCTTTATCGGTCAGTGGATGGGAGATTGGAACATAACTTTGAGAAACTGATAGCCGGAGCCAATGAAAACTTTATCAAACGTAATATCAGTCTTTTAGAGTTTATCGATTTTTACGATAGCTATAAAGAGACCTGCATTCAGCTTTATGATATAAAGAAAAACGTATTTCTCGGCATTGAGAATCTGAATGCAGTAGTCGGGCAACATGTCTTTAATAATTAAATCCATATAATTTATGAATTGGACAAAATACTTTCCATGTATATTGATTCTGGGGTTGGGAGGTTGTTCATCAAAGATGAAGCAATCTGAGGTGCATACAAACTTATGTCTGACAGATAGTTTACTGAAAATAGTCTCTGTCGATACGGTACGTCTGCATGATGTGACGGATGAACTGGTTCTAAACGGGCGTGTGACTTTCAATCAGGAGCAGGTAGCGCACATTTATCCTATGTTTGGCGGTACTGTGGCGGAGCTTCATGCCGAAGTAGGGGATTACGTACGAAAAGGAGATATACTTGCGGTGATCCGTAGCGGTGAAGTGGCTGACTACGAGAAACAAATGAAGGAAGCAAACCAGCAGGTTATCATTGCCCGTAGAAATATGGATGCCACTCAGGATATGTTCGATTCAGGCTTGGCGTCTGATAAAGACGTATTGCAGGTGCGACAGGAATTGGCTAATGCAGAGGCGGAAGAGAACCGCATCAAAGAAATCTTTTCCATCAACCATTTCAGCGGTCGATCATTTTACGAAATCAAATCTCCGGTTTCCGGTTTTATTGTAGACAAAAAGGTGAGTAAAGACATGCAACTCCGCTCCGATCAGAGTGAGGAGATATTCACTGTTTCCGGCCTGGAAAATGTATGGGTGATGGCAGATGTTTATGAAAGTGATATTAGCAGAGTAGTTGAAGGAGCACCCGTACATATCACTACCTTGGCTTATCCCGATAAGGTCTTTTCCGGAAGTATCGATAAAGTCTATCACATGCTGGATACCGAAAGTAAGACGATGAATGTGCGTATTAAATTGTGTAATGAAGATTACTTGCTGAAGCCGGGTATGTTTACCAATGTCGGTGTGGAGTGTAAGTCGTCCGGGAAACAAATGCCCCGGATCGATGCACATGCCCTGATATTCGAAGGAGGGAAAAACTATGTTGTGGCAGTGGCTACGGACCACCGTTTATCGATTAAGGAGATTGATGTTTACAAACAGCTGAGTAAGGAATGTTATGTTCGTTCCGGACTTTCAGAAGGTGACAGAGTGTTGAATCAAAATGTATTATTGGTCTACAATGCTTTGAATGCAGACTAAAAGCGAAAAAAACTATGCATAAGTTTATAGACAATATTGTGGCTTTTTCGTTGAAGAATAAGTTTTTCGTCTTTTTTTGTACGGTGATTGCCATCATCGCCGGTGTGGTTTCATTCAGACACACTCCGATCGATGCATTTCCCGATGTGACGAATACGAAAGTGACCATCATTACCCAGTGGCCGGGACGCAGTGCCGAAGAGGTAGAGAAGTTTATTACGATTCCGGTGGAGATAGCCATGAATTCGGTACAGAAGAAGACAGATATCCGTTCGACAACCTTGTTTGGGTTGTCAGTCATCAATGTGCTGTTTGAGGATCATGTGGATGATTTTGTTGCTCGTCAACAGGTATATAATTTATTGAATGATGCCGATCTGCCGGAAGGAGTAACTCCTGAGGTGCAGCCTCTCTACGGTCCTACAGGAGAGATTTACCGCTATACCCTGCGAAGTGACAAACGGAGTGTACGCGAACTGAAAACGATTCAGGATTGGGTGATTGATCGCAATCTGCGTGCCGTATCGGGTGTGGCGGATATTGTCAGTTTCGGTGGTGAAGTAAAAACCTGTGAAGTAAGTGTCAACCCAAACCAGTTAATCAATTATGGCATCACCTCGCTGGAACTTTATGATGCCATTTCGAAGAGTAATATTAATGTGGGCGGAGATGTAATAACCAAAAGCTCCCAGGCTTATGTCGTAAGAGGTATAGGGCTGATTAACGATTTGGAGGAGTTGCGGAATATTGTAGTGAAAAATATCAATGGTACTCCCATTCTGGTGAGGAATCTGGCTGATGTCCGTGAATCTTGTTTACCTCGTCTGGGACAGGTAGGGCGAATGGACGAGGATGATGTCGTGGAAGGTATTGTAGTGATGCGCAAGGGAGAGAACCCGGGTGAAGTGATATCCGGGCTGAAGATGAAAATAGATGAACTGAACGAAAGCATCTTACCGACGGATGTAAAGATTGTACCTTTTTATGATCGGGAGGATCTGGTGGATCTTGCTGTACATACTGTAACGCACAATCTGGTGGAAGGCATACTATTGGTAACTTTCATTGTATTCATCTTTATGGCAGACTGGCGGACAACGGTAGTGGTAGCTGTCATTATCCCTTTATCCCTGTTGTTTGCTTTTATCTGCTTGCATGTAATGGGGATGTCCGCCAATCTGCTTTCTATGGGAGCCATTGACTTTGGGATCATAATAGACGGGGCCGTAGTGATGGTAGAAGGTATATTCGTTGCTCTCGATCGGAAAGCGAGAGAAGTGGGGATGCCCGTCTTCAACCGGATGTCGAAGATGGGGCTGATCCGGAATACTGCCAAAGAAAAGGCCAAAGCGGTCTTTTTCTCCAAGCTGATTATTATTACGGCGTTAATCCCCATATTCTCGTTTCAAAAGGTGGAAGGGAAAATGTTTTCTCCTTTGGCTTATACATTGGGGTTTGCTTTACTGGGGGCCTTGATTTTTACTTTGACCCTGGTTCCGGTCATGTCATCCATCCTGTTAAGGAAAAATGTGAGTGAGAAAAGTAATTTTCTGGTGAGTTTTATTAGAGAGAAAAGTTCGGCCTTATTTGCCATTTTTCATGCTCATCGTATGCTGTCCATCGGATTAGCTTCTTTGGTCGGAGGAGCCGGGCTGTTTCTTTACTCTTTTCTGGGGATGGAGTTTCTGCCGCAGCTGAATGAAGGAGCCATCTATATTCGTGCTACCCTTCCGCAAAGCATTTCTCTGGATGAGTCTGTTTCACTTGCCAACAGAATGCGTAGAGAGCTGTTGGCTTTTCCCGAAGTAAAGCAGGTGCTCTCGCAAACCGGGCGCCCGAATGATGGGACTGATGCTACCGGTTTTTACAATGTGGAATTTCATGTTGATATTTATCCGGAGAAAGAGTGGGAGAGCGGACTCAGTAAAGAACAGTTGATTGAAAAAATGCAATCTGCCCTTGCTCTCTATCCCGGTACCGATTTCAATTTCTCACAACCGATTACCGACAACGTGGAGGAAGCCGCTTCGGGTGTAAAAGGTTCTATTGCCGTTAAGGTTTTCGGGAAGGATTTATATGAGGCAGAGAAACTGGCTGTACAGATAAACAAAGTGTTGGGAACCGTAGCGGGTATTGAAGATCTGGGAGTGATCCGGAATATAGGTCAGCCGGAACTTCGCATCGAGTTGAACGAAAAACAGCTTGCCCGTTATGGTGTATCGAAAGAAAATGTACAATCTATTATTGAGATGGCCATCGGAGGTAAATCTGCTTCATTGCTCTATGAAGACGAGCGTAAGTTCAATATCATGGTTCGTTATAATGAAGAGTTCCGCCAGAACGAAGAGCAGATAGGTAAGATTCTGGTACCGGCGATGGATGGTGCGATGATCCCGATCAAGGAATTGGCAGATATCCGGACCATTACAGGACCATTGCTTATATTCCGTGACAGCCATACCCGTTTTTGTGCTGTTAAGTTCTCTGTACGTGGTCGTGCCATGGGGTCTGCCGTTGCCGAAGCACAAAAGAAAGTGGAAGCTTCGGTACATCTTCCGGACGGATATACACTGAAATGGACCGGAGATTTTGAGAATCAGCAACGTGCCAGCAAACGCCTTGCACAGGTTGTTCCCGTCAGTATTGCCATTATATTCGTTATCCTCTTCATCCTGTTTTCCAATGCCCGGGATGCAGGACTGGTATTGTTGAATGTCCCATTTGCGGCGGCCGGCGGTATCATTGCCCTATTGATCACTCACTTCAACTTCTCAATTTCTGCCGGGATCGGTTTTATAGCCTTGTTCGGCATTTGCATTCAGAACGGAGTGATTATGATTTCGGGTATTAAGTCGAATGTGCATTCGCACATGTCTTTGGCCGAAGCAGTGAAGAGTACGGTTCATTCTCGGGTCCGGCCGGTTGTGATGACGGCTACTATGGCTGCTATCGGACTGATGCCGGCAGCCATGAGCCATGGTATCGGCTCCGAGTCGCAGCGTCCGCTTGCCATTGTTATTATCGGTGGCGTATTGTGTGATACTTTCTTTACGCTTTTTATTTTTCCGCTGATTGTAGAGGCCATTTATGGTAAAACTTTGTTTGATAAAGATGGAAAGCTGCGGCAAAGACGAGTGTAAACCGTATATTTGTCACTTTAAAACTCAAAAGTTATGGCAAAGATATTATTGGTAGAAGATGAAGTGAATATAGCTTCGTTCATAGAACGGGGACTGAAGGAGTTCGGACATACAGTGTCAGTTGCCAATGACGGTAATTCCGGATGGGAACTGATCCGGCAGGAAGTATTCGATCTGCTGATCATAGATATTATTATGCCCGGAATGAATGGCTTGGAGCTTTGCCGTCTCTATCGCCGTCAGTATGGTTATCTGGTTCCGGTGATTATGTTGACTGCGCTGGGTACGACGGAGGATATCGTAAAAGGATTGGATGCGGGAGCTGACGACTACTTGGTGAAGCCTTTCAGCTTTCAGGAACTGGAAGCCCGGATCAAGGCCATCCTGCGTAGAGGAAGAGAAGATTCTGCCCGGCAGTTGGTATGTGATGATTTGGTGCTTAACTGTAACAGCCGCCGTGCCAGACGTGGAGAAGCGGAGATAGACCTCACCGTCAAGGAATACCGTTTACTGGAATATTTTATGACCCATCAGGGATTGGTGCTTTCGCGCCTGACATTATTGAGAGATGTATGGGATAAGAATTTTGATACGAATACCAATGTAGTGGATGTATACGTAAACTACCTTCGTGGTAAGATTGATAAAGACTTTAGTAAGAAACTGATTCATACTGTAGTTGGTTCCGGATATATCATGTATGCCTGACTAAAAAACACCTGACTATGAAAATCGGACGTAAGATTGCCCTCTTTTATACGTTGATAACAGTGTTGACCACCATGATCGTCATTGGAGTGTTTTATCTCTTCAGTTCGAGGTATATCGACGGATTGTATCAGTCGTATCTTCGGGAAAAAGCTTTTCTGACTGCCCAGAAACATTGGGAACGGGATGAGGTGGACGAACAAAGCTATCTGGCCATTCAACGGAAGTATGATGAACTGTTGCCGGAGGCCAAAGAGATTTTGCTGAATATGGACAGTGACGTCGTGGTACGTGATACGTTGAATAAATATCTTTCTGCCGGGCAACAAAAACTGCTTCTTGATTCAAAGGAGATGTCATCGGTATCTTTTGTCCATAAAGATATGTTGGGAGCTGCTTTGTACTATCCTGACAATGAGGGAAACTTTATCGTAATCGTAATGTCGCATAATGGCTATGGGGTTAAAATACAGGAACATTTGCTGGTATTATCTACCTTCCTGATACTCAGCAGTTCAGTATTGATCTTCTTCATGGGGCAACTTTATTCTACGAGAATACTAATCCCCTTACAACATATTTTATTGCAGCTGCAGCGGATACGGGGCAATAGCCTGAACCGCCGACTGAAGACTACCGGCAATAAAGATGAACTGGATCATTTGATAGAAGCATTAAACAGTATGCTCGACCGTATCGACACTGCGTTCAAAGCAGAAAAATCGTTTGTCAGCCATGCTTCCCACGAATTGAATAATCCCATTACCGCCATTCAGGGTGAGTGTGAAATCAGTTTGTTAAAGGAGCGTAGCACGGAGGAATATGTCGAAGCCCTTCAACGAATTGCCGGGGAAAGCAAACGTCTCTCTAACTTGATCAGGCATTTGATGTTTTTGTCGAGGCAGGAAGAGGATATCCGGAAAAACAACGTCGAAAAGATTTATCTGGCAGACTTATTACAGGAGATGAGTTCTGCTGTCCCCCGCCTCCGGTTGCAATATCCGGAGGAGGGCGTAAAGAGTGCTGTGGTCGATGCAAATCTTTATTTGTTTAAGATAGCCTTGCAGAACATTATAGACAATGCCTGCAAGTATTCGCAAGAAGAGGTGATTGTGCGGCTTTACAAAGAGGGGGAACGATGGGGAATAGCGGTCGGGGACTCCGGAATCGGAATTCCCAAGGACGAGATAGAACATATCTTCCAGTCGTTCTACCGGGGAAGTAATACGAGAGAATATACAGGGCAGGGGGTTGGACTCAGCCTTTCAGCGAAAATATTTTCTGTTTACGGAGGAAAAATAGAGATTGCCTCCGAAGAAGGGAAGGGGACGGAAGTGAAGGTCATTTTCGGGTGACGCATCATCCGGATTTCTAAGTGGGGTACGTACGTTAGCATATGCTTTGGCACGTATATGATGGGCTGTTAAAATATCACAATAAGAAGATGTTTCTTGCATTTATAACATCAATAAGAGGCAATCTGTGTTTGTAGATGAGTGTTGCATTCTTAATAAAGTGTTTTAAAAAGCAAGAACTATGTCGTTGAGTAATCTGCTAATCATATTTTCATCCTCCTTTATGGCTTTGTTTCCCGTAGTAAACCCTTTGGGAAACGGTTTTGTCGTAAATGGCTTTTTTACAGACCTGGACCCAAAACAGCGAAAGACTGCCATTCAGAAGCTGATTTTCAACTTTATAATGATCGGTGTCGGTACTTTGGTGATAGGGCATCTGTTTTTGTTGATTTTTGGTCTGGCCATTCCTGTGATTCAGCTTGGAGGCGGCATACTGATTTGTAAAACGGCAATGGAATTGCTTGCCGATTCCGGTTCTTCTGATAAGGGAGAGTCTAACCAGAATCTGGATAGCTTTAAATGGAAGAATATAGAACAGAAGATATTTTACCCCATCACATTCCCCATCAGCATCGGTCCCGGCAGTATATCTGTCATATTCACTTTGATGGCCTCTGCCAGTGTCAAAGGGAAACTACTGCAGACCGGAATCAACTATTTTGTTATCGCACTTGTCATCATCTGTATGGCTGCGATACTGTATGTTTTCCTCTCACAGGGGCAGAGGATTATTCAGAAACTCGGGCCTGTAGGCAATCAGATTATAAATAAGCTCGTAGCCTTTTTTACATTTTGCATCGGCATACAGATTTCGGTAACAGGTATATCTCAGATCTTTCATCTGAATATCTTGTAATGATGAAAGGTTGATATGTATTTATCAGCAACCGGATCTCTGCTTATAGATACCCTTTCAGCACCTTTGCGATCCGTTTGTATCCTTCTGCATTCGGATGCAGTCCGTCGCGGAACAGAGAAGAGTCTATCGATCCGTCTTTTTGTGTCAGTTGCGGAGCAAGGTCAATGTAAGTACAGTCTTTACCTGCCAGTTGTTTTTGTAATTCCGCATCGATTCCGGCAATGCGGGCTTCCATCCCTTTTCTTGGCAGGATGCCCATGATACAGAGTTTTGCCTGCGGCTGACGTTCATGAATGGCTTTTGCGATCCGGCAGATACCTTCTATAATTTCTTCATCACTGTTGAATAACAGATTATTGGTACCTATCAGCAGAAATATATTGCGAGCCTGGAAACCGTCCAGTTCTCCGTGATAGATGCGCCATAGTACATTCTCTGTTTTGTCCCAGCCGAATCCGAGGTTGCGTACACTTCTCCCTTTGAATAATTTCTCCCAGGATTCTTTGCCAAACTGGTTATGCGCGATGGGTTCGCCTCCCCAGAAGTGTGTTATCGAGTTGCCGATCATCACTATTTCAGGAGCACTTTGTTTGTTCAGTTTCAAGATTTCTTCGTGACGGCCGTACCAATCATACGGATCTCTTTGTTGCTTGCATGGGATGCACGAAGCAGGTCCTTGATTGTCTTCACACAAAATTTCACGTATTTTCTTCTGGTAGCTGTCAGCGTATTGTTGCATACCCAGGTCGGTGGAGTGAACACCATCTACCATGGCATCCATCGGGATACCGATCTCTTCCTTGGTCAGATAGTATACAGCCGGAACCTGCTCTTTTTGTAACGTTTCATATGCCTTGCGCAGTTCTGCATTGGCTACACGATAAGATTCTTCCGCACTTTCGGAACTATATTCGTTACTATAACCGTCGTGTTCTACCAGCAAGATAGGGGTCCGGCTCTTTTCACGCAGCTTTTTCACTCCTTTCAGAGTGCGCTCGTATACAACGGCGGATTCTTTCTTTCCCGACAGATTGGGCATGCAATCGATGATATACAATTGCGCATCGATTTCAGACAATAGATCAAAGAGCGCTTCTTCCAGCTTTCCATTGCCGGAGAAACCAAGATTGATGACCGGATGTCCCAATTTCCGGTTTAAAATATTTCCCCATGCCATGCCCGGGCGGGAAGCGCAAGCTCCTTGTGCAATAGAAGTACCGTATATAACCAGTGGTTTTTCTTGTGAGATCGGTAGAAAACGGAAAGAGGCATCGGCAGGAACTCCTATTTCCATCCACGATACTTTATTGTATAACGGCAAAAATAATTGATATTCGAACCCGTTACCGGATTTGGCTGCATATGAAAGTCCGCTGAAACTGTAGGTTATCGTGTCACCCATGGAGTATCGTCCGGCACACCATCGTTCCCGTCCGTTGTTGTCCGTAGCGTATAAGTCTACACCCGAAACTCCGGTTGCCGGCATGTGTGGCATAGAGAGTCCGCCTTTCACCACATAACGAATCTTTATTTCCGGTGCATTGGAACGGAACGCAACAGACAGTCCTGCACTTTGCTGCGCCAAATCCCATAAAGGCTTGCGCACTTTATCCCGGGCCCGTAGAGGCAGTCGGGCATATGAATCTTTTAATTCGCTCTGCCATGCTTGTCCGCGCACCACATGGATATCTTGGTTTAGTGGATTTGCCCATTTGTATTGTGCTTGTAGAGAAACACATCCCAGAAAAAGGGCTAAAAGGGAAAGTTGGAGTTTGGTTGTTTTCATAATCATCATCGTATTAGGGGCATGCAAAGGTAATCATTCCCTCTCAAATATGCAATCGTCCTGACCAATAATAGACGAGTTACACACGGCTCTTTCATCTAGCAACCGTCTTCCTCCCTTGTCCTCTCCACAAAACCTTCCATTCGCACACAGCGATGCGGAAGCAGCGCTTCGTTGTTTCTTTTTTAAGAAAGAATCCGGCCGACTATTACCGGAGAAGTGTAGTAGATTAACCATTGTCATACAACTCTTTATCCCAG